>WLWD01006110.1_pt1 | contig 232059 bp, 146 predicted proteins | sample 6712731 | NCBI WGS metagenome assembly WLWD01 (sample SAMN12718690, study PRJNA576275) | sponge metagenome | isolation source: marine sponge | host: Mycale hentscheli | place: New Zealand: South Island, Marlborough, Capsize Point | collected 2014-11-01
GCTCGAGTTGTTTACCAAGTCAACATTCAAGGAATATTAATTAGTTCTTCTCCGACATTGTATTGTTCTATATTCCTTAATCACTAGAGTACTGCCGTAAGGCCTATAAGAGAGTTCGTTGCACTAAAGAGGAGTCCAGAACCAGCACCATCTGCCAGAGAGAGAACTCCTTCTATGTGGACACTGTGAGGGCCTTCAGAGACAGGCGGTACCTGTTCAAGGGACACCTGAAGGTCTGGAAGAAGAAGCTGGAGGCAGCACGCCAGTCTGGGGACCCGGCCGAGATCAAGAGTTGCAAGAACAAGGAAGTGCTGTACGACTCTCTGCAGCTGGCTCATAAGTGCATCCTCAACTCCTTCTATGGCTATGTCATGAGGAAAGGGTAAGGTGTGATTAATGTATTCATACGTTAGATGACATTTATGATTTGTTTATTTTATTTACTATTATTATTACTGTATTTCCTTGTAATTTTGCCATGTCCACCGTAAGCTCTCTGATTGCCCTCAATTTGTATCTACACGTTTTTTTAAGATGTGATAATTTGAGCATTATTTGCTGCATTGAGCAGCTGTGGTAGAAGTAAGTTTATATTTCAATATAGCCAATAGCAATTGCTCTTGTTTTGTTTCCCCTCATTTAGCCAACAGGCCAAAAGTACAACCTGGAAAAAAATATGTACTTTACAAAAATTATTTGATATTTATCAAAACCCTAGTGCACATTTTGACCTTCTTGCTGATATTAACAATGATAATAGATATACCAAGGGTTTACTGGTATTTTTTTTAAAGTTAACCTACATATCAATTTTGAATAATTTATTTATAAATGAAGGAAAGTCCAGGATTAATAAAGGTGTTAATATGCTTGGTATTTATAATTTCTCATTTTATTATATTTACTACCTACGTGTACTATTGTGTCCCATTTTGTTGCCCCACCCTCTGCTCTAGAGCGAGGTGGTATTCCATGGAGATGGCAGGTGTCGTGTGTTACACAGGCGCTAACATCATCACTAAGGCCAGACAGATCGTGGACCTTATTGGGTGAGTCAGTCTATTTGCTGACCTATATGGTTAGTGCTGCTTTAGATAGTAAGATATTTCAAATTTAGTGAGATATCAAGATACTAGTATCTTCATAAATTCAAGTAATTTAATAAACACTTGGTATTAAATTTGTATGACAAGTAAGTTATTAGCTTATCAGGCTACATACAAATCTTTAGTTTTAGTTAAGCCTAACTCTTGTTGGAATCTGAGGTGAAATAGGGGTTTGTGAAGTTAACCATAGAAGTCGTATTTATAATTCAATGCTATTCTCTGTACATGAAATTTGTGGTCTCATTTACAACATTGAACTCCTTCTGGAGGTCCACGTATAAAAAGGAGAATCCTGGCATGCCCTTTGACCTCTAGCTCCTCGTATTAAAGAAGTAGCCACGCAAAGAAAAGTATCCAGAATAGTTCACTTTTCATTCAATTCAGTCCACGGCATGTTTAAAACGAGTGTCCCCAGCATCCAAACGACTACATATATAGTATCACTGCTCTGTGTGTGTGTGTGTGTGTGTGACTGTGTGTGTGTGTGTGACTGTGTGTGTGTGTGACTGTGTGTGTGTGTGTGGCTCGAGGACCTTGTAACTTGGACGAATACCCATTAAAAAAAATATATAGCTAATCCATTGGCTGTACTCTTCGTTATTCTGGTTTACTAAAAAAAATAATAAACTCCAGGGTACACCATTAAGTGGTCCTTTAGTCATGGATAAAGCTGAAATACTATATGCATAGTATTTTAGTCATTTAGATATTTTTAGTACAAAGTTAAATTATATCATATTCAGAATTGCGTACATTTCAGAGTTAAGTATACCTCAAGGGATATGTAACTCTGAGGTTCTACTGTACATGTATTACCTTTAGACCAGATTAGGAAAGCCTGACTTCATGTGACCATGAATATCATTATGACCATGAATATCATTATGACCACCTTTACCCAAACAACATGTGACTAAGTGGTTTATCATATTTGGCTTACCTGTACCACTGCGTTCTAGTTGGAGCATTTTTACGGAATACAAAGGAGTTTGGACCAGGACTAGGTAAGATAGACAGTAACTATTTTAAGTGTGTTTTGTGTCAGCAAGCTGAACACTTTATCTAGAAACTTCTGGAATTATAACTTGGTTAACTGTTATCATGGCTGAGAGTGTTGTACAAGAAGGAAAGACTTTGAAGGAGCTGGAGAAGGAGATCACTTGCTCTGTCTGCCAGGAGCACTACACAGAGCCTAAGGTCCTCCCTTGCCTCCACTATTACTGCAAGGAGTGTGTCCTCAGACTGGCCCTCAGGACAGCCTCCAACAAGCCCTTCTCTTGCCCGGAGTGTCGCAAGGAGACCACCCTCCCCGAGGGAGGTGTAGAGGAACTCAGAACTGCCTTCTTTATCAACCGCTTGAAGTCCAATTTCTCTGCTCTAGAGCGAGTTCACGGCAAGATAGAGGTAAGATGTGAAGGATGCAACTCTGGGAGCAAAGCTGAAGCTTTCTGTCGTCACTGTGCTGTCTTCATCTGCAAAGATTGTGTTTTATCTCACAAGAAATTGAAAGTGTTTTCTTCTCATGAAGTAGCTTCTCTAGAAGATTTGAAGCAAGGTCGAGCTAAGCAGATAGCAGTAGCAGAGCCAGCCACTAAGAAGTGCAGCATTCATGAAGAGCCAGTTCTCATCTACTGCTATGATTGTGATTCTCTCATCTGTCGTGACTGCACTGTGATAGATCACAGAGATCACAAGTTCCAGTTCAGTAAATTGGAAGCTCCAGCTATAAAGGAGAGCCTTTTAGAAGCACTAGCTCCTTTTCAAGAAATAACGACTAAGTTAAGTAATGCTGTAAAAGATGTTTGTACAACTAAACACGAAGTAGAAGCTCAGTCAGCATCTATACTTGGTAACATAGAAACTTCTTTTCAACGACTATTCGACATTTTAGAGAGGCGGAAAAAAGAACTTGAAGAGGAAGTGTCAAAGAAAGTACATGATAAGGTAAAGAAGTTGTCAGCACAGGAAAAGGAGCTATCTCTAGACATTGCAAAAGTCCACAGTATCGTAGAGTACACGGAGAGGTTCGTAGGTCACTGTTCAGACAATGAGGTAATGAGCATGCACACTGATATCAGGAGACAGATAAAGAGAGAGATAGAAGAACACAGCAAGTCTGGGAGGAGCTTAGAGCCAGTGGAGGAGGTAGACGTGGGTGTAGAGGTGAGGTGTGAGGAGGAACTACAGCAGCTCTGTCAGACCAAGGCCAAGATCATTCAGCTAGGTGCAGACCCAGCCCAGTGCACAGTTACAGGAGAGGGGGCGGAGTCAGCAGAGATCCACCAAACAGCCGAGGTAACCCTGACTACTAGACTATCCAACAACAAGACCACTAGACGCAGTACTGAAGTAGTCAGTGAGTTAAAGTCTCTGTACAATGGATCAGTCATGAAGTGTAATGTAGACCAATCAGGACCTGGGGAATATCGTATCCAGTACACACCCACTGTGCGTGGACGTCATGAACTGACTGTGTCAGTAGACGGGCAACAAGTAGCAGGTAGTCCCTTCCCTGTGTTTGTCTCCATCTCTCCTACTCAGCTAGGCAAGCATGTCAAAGTGTGGGTTAATATAAAGAGACCTTGTGGCATCACTACCAACTCTGAGAATAATGTGATAGTTGTTGGAGATAAACGAAATATTGTTATGTTTGATAAAACAGGAGAAAAGAAGATATTGGTCACACATTCTGAAAGCCAACTCACTGAATTAGAAGGTATTGCTACTGACAGTGAAGACAATATTTATTATACTGATGACGGCAGCAATAAGATAATGAAATGTGACAAGAATGGAGGCAATGTTCAGGTGTATGAGGTCCAGCAGGTGGCAGGTCCAGGATACTTGGGAGTGGCGGTAGTAGGAGATGAAGTGATGCTGTGTGAGCACGACAATAAAGGTACTATTATGATATACGACAGAGAACTCAAGTACAAGAGACGTATTCAACACGGCAGTGAGAAATGTTTCCTCGATGTGTCCTGTGATGTCCATGGCAACCTCTACTGCATCAGTGATAAAGTTCAAGTTTTCAGTAATGACGGTGTCTTCCTACGATCCTTTGGTTGTGATAGTAATGGAGTGAACAGATTACAAAATCCTTACTGTGTGTGTGTATCTGGCTGCTATGTGTATGTCACTAATCATGGAGGCCATAATGTGTCAGTGTTCACTACTTCAGGAGATTATGTCACATCATTTGGTCAGCATGGTCATGGTGTGGGTGACTTCCATGGTCCACATGGTGTGTGTGTAGATAAAGATGGTTTTGTGCATGTAGCTGATTGGTGGAATGACAGAGTTCAGTGTTTTTGAAATTTTCATTATCCTTCATTCAATAATTTTTTAAAGTATATAATAAATTTCACAGAATATTTCATACCTATTTATATGACATGACATGATCGCATTTTCCAGTATTCGCATGTAGCATAAGCCGCTAATTATCGACCGGTGAGTATTATTGATCATTTTCAGCCAACCAGAAATGTGCAGTTTAATGTTAGCAATTTACAAATTAAAAAATAAAATTTGGCTGATGACTTCTTTTTGTTTTTAATTGCTTATGTGGTGTCCCAAGAAACAAGCTGTTTCCTGTAGGTCATAGGTCACATATACTCTAGGAAGAAGGATAAAAGAAGTCCACCACAGCAGCCCACTCCTGTTTTTTTTTTATAAAACAAGGCCATGGGAAAATGCTATATCATCAATACTTGATTCTACAGCAATATCAATTTCTGCTGCTGCCAGAGACCATGAAGTTTCTGTTACCACTCTAAATGACAAACTATGTATCTTGAAGAGTTCTGCATGGAACAAAACCAGGTCCAGTCTCCGACACAAGCTGTTCAGGAGAAGAAGGAAAGGGTAGCTAAGGTAACACCAGGCACCGGGTAAGAGTAATTAATACTTCTTACAATACTGAGGCAAAAAAGATTAATATTTTTATCTTAATTAAGTGTTCCATTCCAGTTTGCCTCATGTGCTAATTATATTCACAGTTATCTCATATTCCCATGACAACAGTAGGTTTTGAATACTGGTTGCTATCATGTGATCTGTGTTGATGCATTGGTTGTGAGAGTGGAGTAGGAATTGTAAAGTGGAACTAATCATGGCAGAGAATATTGTAGAGGAAACCACTCAGGATCAGCTTGTTATTGACCCAGCCCAGTGTACTCTGTCAGGAGAAGGGGTAGAGTCAGCAGAGGTCCACCAAACAGTCGAGGTAACCTTGACTACTAGACTATCCAACAACAAGACCACTAGACGCAGTACTGAAGTAGTCAGTGAGTTAAAGTCTCTGTACAATGGATCAGTCATGAAGTGTAATGTAGACCAATCAGGACCTGGGGAATATCGTATCCAGTACACACCCACTGTGCGTGGACGTCATGAACTGACTGTGTCAGTAGACGGGCAGCAAGTAGCAGGTAGTCCCTTCCCTGTGTTTGTCTCCATCTCTCCTACTCAGCTAGGCAAGCCTGTCAAAGTATGGAGACATGTAAATAGACCTCGAGGAATGGTCACTAACTCTGAGAATGACGTAATAGCCGTTGAAGAAAAGGGAGACATAGAAAAATTGAATTCTAACGGATATGTGACCACAATAGTCAAACGTTTTGATACACTCCTCACAGAAATGGAAGGACTGGCAGTGGACAGTGAAGACAACATTTACTGCTCAGATTCTTACAACAAGAAGATAATGAAATGTGACAAGAAAGGAGGCAATGTTCAGGTGTATGAGGTCCAGCAGACAGCTTTTCATGGAGGACTCTGGGGCGTGGCAGCAGTAGGAGATGAAGTGATGCTGTGTGAGCACGACAATAAGTGCACTATATTAGTGTACGACAGAGAACTCAAGTACAAGAGGCGTATTGAGTACGAAGGTGAAGGAGAGTTCTGGGGCCTTAGTGCTGATAACCATGGCAACATATATGCCACCGACTATGATAATCACTGTGTTCGGGTGTTCAGTAATGACGGGGTCTTGTTGCGCTCCTTTTCCTGTGATAGTGAAGGAGTGAAGCGAATGGCAGCGCCTAGTGGCATATGTGTGTCTGGTCGCTATGTATATGTCACTAACGATATAACAGATAGTGTGGCAGTGTTCACTACTTCGGGAGATTACGTCGCCTCATTTGGCCAGCGGGGGAAGCGCGACGGTGACTTTTTCATGCCTTGCGGTATTTGCGTTGATAAGGATGGTTTCGTGTATGTAGCTGATTGCGTCAATATCAGAGTGCAATGTTTTTAAAGAAATAACTTTGCAACTATAATTTTATTTCTTATTTATTTTTGTAATATTCCATTGAAGAACTTCATTGATAATGTAACAAAATTGTTGTTTTATTTAATCTCACAGATATGGATGGAATTGCTATATATTATTATCAATAGAATCTATGGTGAATAGTAGATCATACTTTACAAATTCAGGCGTAGAATTATTATGTGGTTTAGGACGCTGCATTTCATATCATGGGATGTCTAGTTTGCACCTGACATAACATTTGGTGATCTCACTTCATCTTATTAGAGATGAGGTGGGTGTGTCCAATAGAACTGCACTGCCGGTTTCCAATTTCACACCTAATTCCACTCGAGATGTTTGTATGTGGTTAAAGAGTACGATTTCCTAGTGAGACCAATGTTCTGGGGACAACAACAGTGGTCCCAAGTCTCGCAACTAACAGTGATATTGAAAGTAATGAAATCTTTATAGAGAGAGGTGCATGTATTGCATGTTCTGTAGCAGCTTTAAGCTTTTACTTCTTAAGGGCCAAGCCATTCATTTAACGACCCTTAACCAATCATTGTAACCTCCCATCCTGGCTAATTTTGTATGTAACTCTACGTTCCCATGTAGGCGTCCACTTGAGCTAGACACAGACGGCATCTGGTGCACCTTGCCCTCCAGTTTCCCAGAGAACTATGAGATATTGACCACCCACCCGAAGAAGCCTCGTGTGACCGTCTCTTACCCCGGGGCCATGCTGAATGTGATGGTGCAAGACTACTTCACTAATGACCAGTACCAGGAACTCGTGGATCCAGAAAATCTAGTCTACTCTCAGCGGAAAGAGAACTCCATTTTCTTTGAAGTGGACGGCCCTTACAGAGCTATGATATTACCTGCTTCTAAGGAGGAAGGAAAGAAATTGAAGAAGAGGTAAGGATGGAATTAAGCTTAGTAACAAGTGAATGTGTAGAGTGTACGGTTAGAAAAAAGAAGTAAGCATTAATTAGAGATACTTTACCATGTGGTGTTATGGGTCCTACCCGTATATGTTGCTGGTTTCGTGGCAACAGCTGTGCATAATAAGTAATTAGAAGGGTAATTCCATATATTTTGTATTTCACTAGTCATAAATATTTTTATAAAATACATGAATGCTTCACCTATTTTTCAGTGGTCATCATCAGTGTGTGGATGATAATTTTAGCGAAGTCAAAATTATTATCCACACGCTGACGATGACCATTGAAAAATAGGTGAAATGTTTGCGTATTTTATAAAAATGTTTATGACTAGTGAAATACAAAATATATGGAAATAACTAGTGTACCTAGTCTCAGAAGAATTCTCAAATTAATTAGAAAGGTATGTAAATCACCTCTAGCCTTAGTCATGCCAAGTAGTCTATGCTCACGCTGGAACCTTCTAATTGTTATTTAGCTGGAGTGAGTGTGTGTGATACTCTAGTAACAACAGGTGTGGCTCTCACTCACAGTTGTCATCTCCTCAGCATTTTTTACTCTGTTTCCACTGATATACATTATGTAGTGGAAATGGTATAAATGTTATGTTGAAGTTCAATGTATTGGAGTTTTCTATTGTGTTCCCTCAGATATGCAGTGTTCAATGAGGATGGTTCTCTGGCGGAGTTGAAGGGGTTTGAAGTGAAGCGTCGCGGTGAGCTGGGTCTAGTGAAGAACTTCCAGTCTTCAGTGTTTGAAGTGTTCCTGCAAGGCACTACTCTGGATGAGTGCTATGCTGCTGTGGCTGGCATTGCTGACTACTGGCTGGATGTCCTCTATAGTCGGGTAAAGGGTGGTCTGGGAAATAGTTATGTACATGGCAATAAAAAAAAAAAATTTATTTAAAGAAAGCTGGAAATTTTCCAGTGTTGTTTAGATGTGTTATTTAATATTATTACTACATTAAGTGATCATAGTATGTATATGTAGTAAAAAAAGTTTTTGATACAGTATAACTTTTAATTTGGTGTTATTTTAAATAGTGTTATGGCAGTTGTTTGTGAATCCAAAGGATTCATGAGGAATTAAGGTAATGTTTATTTGTTGTTTGTTTGTTTGTTGATGTTTGAGTACAGGCAGAGAACATGCCTGACTCTGAGCTGTTTGGCCTCATCTCAGAGAATAGGAGCATGTCATGCAAACATTTACTTGCCATCTTTAATTTTTGCATTGTTTGTAATTGATTTGGCCAATTACACAATTATATTAAGTCACAAAAATATATTTGCCATTTTAATGTCCCTAAATAACCAACACAATTTATTAAATATTCTAACAGACCCCACAAACAAATTTATTTATTTATAATTTTATGCACTGAGCATTCAGGAATAGAGCCACCTACCTGAAAATGCTGTAGTAATGGACATATCTTCCTCCTCCTCCTCCTCCCCCCCCCCCCCCCCCCCCCCCCCCCCCCTTAAACACCATGACATTTTAGTTGGATCTGCCAAAGCAGATGAAAACCAACTTGAAATGCTGGCATAATGATTGAAACAGCTTGGATGTCTAGCTGGAAACGTTTGGAGTAACAGGTTGATCTGGTTCTTCAGAGATAGAGTCAGTAGCTATAGACTCAGTAGCTACTGCAGGCTCTGCATCCTCAACATCACATGAATCTTCTACAGCAGATTCCTCCTTGATTGCAGGAACACAACCTCTAACCAGTGCGTCAGTGCTGGCTCTAGGCTGATGGATGCTAGGGGCAACATCATCGATTCATTTGGATGACTGGTTGGAACTCAGTGGGGATCTCACTGACCCACTCAAGGCAGACACATCATCCTGATTGACTTTAGCTTCAGTCTTATCGACATCATTGGTCGAACAGAGCGATGAGCTGACAAAGAATGGGCGGTTGGTGAGATATATCACAGGTTCCATCCATGATGTGTCCCCAGACTTGCCTGTGGAGCCAGCCTGACCTATCAGAGTGCTTCTCTTGTCAGAGATAGCGTTCCTTTGGGATTCTTTTGGTTTCCCTTGAATGTTGTGTTTAGGTCGACCTAAAGGCCAGGGTTTGTGGAGGCAAAGAGAACCGGGACAGGTCTTCAGAGCGCTGCCACTACTGTCCTCCTCGGTATCACTGGATGAGTTAGCAGGCATTTCTGGGCCTCAATGGTGGACGCCTCCTGGCCCAAAGTCTTCTATTGATAGATGTTAAAGTGTCTCTAGCCACAGCTGGGTCCTTGAAGTGGTAGCTAGCTGGTGGTAGCTTAAATGTGGGAGTCGGTCTAGCTGCTGATGTTGGGGCGGTCTCTCCCACTAGGTGCAGTGGTCCAGGACAGTGGGCTGCCATGGGTGCCACACGAATAGATCTGCGGGTCACTGGAGCCAAGATATTCTTTCCCTTTCCATTCTTCCACCAGGACTTCTGGCGCTTCACCAGGCTGCTTTGAGCCTTCAGCTTGCTGTCCTGGATAGCAGGCAAAGTTAAAACTTCAGCCATTGCAAGTCAAAACAGTAGCAATGCAAAATACAACAGTACCACACAGTTGGAGTGCACACTGAACACACTACTACAATTCACTATGGCAACTAGCATCAAAGGAAGCTAACTTCAAAGCTTAGGGAAAGTGGGTTAATCCAGTGCTGTACACACATCACAATAGTAACAAGCATCAAAGGAAAGGGAGGGGAGTGTGGATAGGAAAGTAGCATTGATTACATGAACTTTTAGACGCCTTTCAAAAGTTAATGGGTAAGTAATCGTCAATTTCAGGATTACGCGCACTTTTGGCGGGGTTTAGCATCGGTAAAGTACGTCGCTATCTGGAGTGAAGTTTGTAGGTGGTTTGCTTTGGTTGTCATTAGTGACACTTTTCTATGTAACTGAGGACTCTGACGTTTTCTTGGTTAATTCAATATTATGGCGGAAAGGTTGCAAGTAGACGGAGAAACTGGTCATCCTGTAATAAAGAATTTTAGGAAAGAAAGGTGCGTCACGAACTACTACATTGTCAGTGGAAGTTGGGTAGATATGATATTGACAGTATCTGGCGTTTGTATGTATTATTATTAGTGGTAGAGACGATGCTTCTCTGTCAGCTAGAAATGCCAGAGCTCACAAAAACGATGCCATGGATTTGAAGTTTGGCTATGACAGATATGTGATGCCCAAGGAGCGAGTTGGATGGTTGATAAACATGCATCCTGTGAGTGTATGGGCTAGGGAGAGCTAAGAAGGATGTAGTGACTAAAAGGGGTCATGAAGATACCATGAGTAAATACTATGGGATATATATTTGCATCCGAAGGCCTTGATGCAATTGAATTGCTATTTACAAGCTAGATATAAGAGGCCGGAGTGTCTGGTTCTATAACAAGTATCAATGATCTTTACACTTGTTTTGATTATTTAATACATTTTTAGAGATCCTAATGTATCTTTTACCACTTGTGCATTGTTAGATAATTGTAATATAATATATTAAGATGTAGTAACAGTTGAAGTGGATATAGTCCAAGTCATTTCACTCTGCAAGCGGATTGATAGAAATTCCTGCTTTATTTCTATTTTTATCAGCCTTTGTGTTGCGTCTTTGTAGGCTGACGTGTTGGATGAGAACAAGCAACTGGTGAGTGCAGTTGACTTCTACTTCATTGAGGAAGATGGTCAGCGGTTCAAAGCCACAATGAAATTCAAACCTTACTTTTATGTGGCAGTGAAGAAGGTCAGTACTGTGCATGGCTATGGATATGGAGGCATTTTTACGTAGCTGTGCCGCTTTGCCGTCAATTGTCCATTGATATTCCTGGGAGTCTCCACCCATTTATATGAGTGCGTCCTTAGGCATTGACAAATTAACCTATAGTAGTTGAAAGCATGGGGGAGGGGATTGGGGGGGGGGGGGGGGGGGCTATGCTATCATTGGGTGTACCAGTCAGGTGACTACAAGCAAGCACTAGCTTGAATATTATACCACAAGAAGGATTTCTGCTCATAAATTCCAAAAAATTGATGGGACATCCCTTGGGATTTTTACATGTGTCAAAACTGTGCATGACGTATTTAGGGCACTGTCTATTTAAAGGCGCATTATATACCATTTACTGTTGTTCGAGTTACTGGGGATGAATGTTGTGGGGATGGTATTGTGTGGAGAGCACTTGATGAACACAGAAAGAAATGAAGTTCTATTACAGTAGCTAGGTTTGCTGAAGCAATGAATAGTCACTTATTGTGTATTGCACCATCATCCTCTTCCTACTCATCCTCTTCCTACTATATTAACTTGTGAAATAAGAAATACATAATGTCGTCAATTTAGCACAATGTAGGTAATGGTTGTCTATTTATGGGTAATGGTCGTCAATCTAACATAATGTATGTAATGGTTGTCAATTTAGCATAATGTAGGTAATGGTCGTCACTTTTGTGTGCGGGCGGGGAAGGGGTGGACGTTGTATTCGAGGGCACATAATTATTTCTCTTGCACCATGCAATTTGTGCATGGTATCCAGTGTGTCCAGTTAGTGCTCTGTAGGTATAGCTGTCATCATCTAATCAGACAGCAAATGTGCCTTGCGTGAAGCCACACCCACTGATACCACACCCCATTCACATTCCCTATCTTCTCTTCTCTGTTCTCTCCACCCACTCAGTCCACAGAGCGTGAAGTGACGTCCTACCTGAGCCGCAAGCTGTCAGGCCACGTGTCCGGCATAGAAATGGTGGACAAGGAGGACCTTGACCTACCCAACCATCTGGTGGGACTCAGGAGGAGGTACTTGAAACTCCAGTTTGCTACTGTGGAGGATTTGATTAAGGCTAAGAGAGAAGTCATGAGTGCAGTCAGGAAGAATAGAGAGAGGGACAAAAATAGCTCCGCCTATGACCCCGCCCTCTTCACGACTAATATGTGAGGTTCACACACACACACACACAATTCAACACACACACACACACACACACACTGATACTTAAGTGCTTAATGAGATCCTGTTGATAATTTAAACCATCTCTTGTAGTAAACACCAAGCTGTAGCTGACCAAGACTATGTGGCCCTTTGTGTTCTAGTGGGGTTGATTTTTATGAAATGCAGAAACTTAGTGAATGAATTTTCATTAAAGTTAGAATTCTAATATGGCCTTATTCACTGCTAAATAAATAGCCAGTTAATACTATCCCTATTTATATCACAACTCCTCTAATTTAATTCAACTTTAGCTGATGCACTATAGATTAACTACCAAAAATTCTGGTGGGGGGGAACTGTGGCTGGGGAGGGGGATCCCAGGGCACCTCTGCTTGTATGAAACCTGCTTCACTTAGTCTGTCATGTCATCTCTGTCTCTCATTCCTACAGAGGAGGCAGTGATTTAACTATCAACAACACCGCCAGAGTCACAGACCAGATGGAAAACATCCTCGACATCCGTGAGCATGACGTCCCTTACCATGTGAGAGTGGCCATAGACCTGAAGCTGAACGTGGGCCACTGGTACGAGGTCAAAGGTCATGGCCTTGACAACCCAGAGATTCGCCTGGTGGAAGATCAGCCTGACCGCCCTGAGCCGGTTGTGTGCGCATTTGACATAGAGACTACTAAGTTGCCTCTGAAGTTCCCAGACCCGGCTACTGACAGTATCATGATGATATCCTACATGGTGGATGGACAGGTGGGGACTGCAACTCAGCAGAGTAGAGGGGTGGGGTAGAGGAGAAGAGAAAATGGTGTATTTTGGAGTCCTGGGTGATGGGATTATTTTCATAGTTAAACTTTAATATTGAAACTTAATGTATTTGTGAGCACTAAGTAGTAGTAGTATATATATGTTAGTTGTTAGAGCTGTCTTGGGGCTGAGAAAATGTATGTAGGTTAGCTGTCAATGAACACTATACTAATGATAAAGTTCATCAAATTACATTATTTTTACACGTACCAATGCTATTATTTCGCTATCTGGTAAATTTCCAGTATTAACACTTCCTGCTCTATGTCAAAGCATTAGCAATGGCCAATCAATAGTACCACGATGTCAGTAAATCCCAGTCACACTATCAATCATTTCACTATCAAAATGAAGGATATTTCTCTACAAGGTCTTACTTTAACTCTCCCTCCCTACCTCACACACACTGTGTACCTCTGTCCATCTCTCTTCCTCTTGTCTTTCTCACCTCCAGGGATACCTGATCACGAACAGAGAGGTGATTGGAGAAGATGTGATGGATTTTGAGTACACGCCCAAGCCCGAGTACGAGGGTCCCTTCGTTGTGTTCAACGAGCCAGATGAGTTCCAGCTGCTACGCAAGTTCCTGGATCACATGTTGGAACTGAAACCTAACATTTTCGTCACTTACAATGGAGACCTTTTTGATTGGTAAGGTGTGGGTACAATACGGTTGATTATTACCCTTTACCAATTAAAGTTGACATTTTTTGTTCTGTGCAATTCAATCACCCTTTGACCTGGTGTTTTTCTATGACTCCTAAATGACAAGATGGTAGTATGGAGCTGTGTAAAACATTGACTAATCATGCTCACTTTTTTCATTTTTTTTTCTTGCTTTCTTTTCTTTATTTTTATTTTCCCCTTGTGGGGAGGGGGAAGGGGGGAGGGGAGGGGTTGTATACAAGATTATCACATTCTGGACTAGTTTAATAATCAGTCGACTGCTTTTAATGTTCAGATAGTACCAGAGTGTCTAATCTAGGCCCCTAGTATAGTTGTTTTTGTTTTTTTACTTTCAGCTAGCATAATTGATTGCTGCTCCAGTCAATGATTTTTGTTGTAGTTAGTATGCAGAAGCTGGTATTTGTATCTGTGTGCTGTTACTGTGGACTTATTGCAGGCCATTTGTACAAGCACGGGCATCATTCCACGACCTGAGTGTGGAAGAGGAGATTGGGTTTGCCCCTGACAATCAGAACGAGTACAAGTGTCGGCCGTGTATTCACATGGATGCTTACAGGTCTGTCAGCAGACATGGGAGGGGTCAATGAGCAGTCAGGTGACAGCTTGTAATGGACCATGTCCAGTCACGTGACAGTATGTCACAAACCTGGGTTGTATAGGTGCAATGTGCTTGCAACTTTTTATACAAAGAAATGAGTTCATAATGTATGTATAGGAGGCCACATTTATTTTGTTCAAGTTGGGTCACCAAGTGTGTAACATAATTCTTAGGAAAGCACAATTGCATAGACAGAAAGACAGCGTTATGTAGCGTTGTTTTTTTTTTTTTTGTTAAATAAATCTTCAGCCAATATCCGTACAAATTGACTCCTGGGTTTTTTTTCCTGTTCCAAATTTGACTGCAATTTAAAGCAACAATTCCAGAAAGCATAAGTGAATGAATGTTACAATTTTAGCTTGTAAATATACTGTACCACTACTCTAATTAATACCCTCCTCATTGTTCCATTCTCCAGATGGGTAAAGAGAGACAGCTACTTACCTGTAGGTAGCCAGAATCTCAAGGCCACCACCAGAGCCAAGCTGCGCTATGACCCTGTTGAGCTGGACCCTGAAGACATGTGCCGCATGGCGTGCGAAGACCCCCAGGGGCTGTCCAATTACTCCGTCTCTGATGCCGTCGCCACTTACTACTTGTACATGAAGTACGTCCACCCGTTCATCTTCGCCCTGTGCACCATCATCCCTATGGAGCCGGACGAAGTGCTCAGGAAGGGGTCAGGCACGCTCTGTGAGACTCTGCTCATGGTGCAGGCATTCCATGGCAACATTGTCTTCCCCAACAAACAGGAAGCTGTGAGTGGGCTAGCTACCAGAGATACATGTGTATACCACTAGTTGTGGGTGTTTTCACTAAAACCAAAGCATTGTTATGTTAGATGTATTCTCTCTCTTTCACAGGCTTTTTTAAACAATACAGAATTAAAAATATTTGGTAACCCAGGACTGCTTGCCTTAACACACAAGTGCTCTGCCACTAAAATGTTATTAGTGTTAAAAGTTGTGATCCTTGGGTGGGAGGGGGGGGGGGAATTTTTGGGGCCGACCCCCCCTCTGTATGAAACCCAGTCAGAGAGAGAAATAAAATTGGTCACTTGAGATTGACTGTACCACACACATGCACAACTTGTATAATAGTGCACCAATGTTATTAGTTTTAAGGATATATTATTGTCTCTGCAGACACTGAACAAGCTCACACAGGATGGTCACCTGCTGGACTCGGAGACGTACGTGGGCGGACATGTGGAGGCTCTGGAGTCTGGCGTCTTCCGCAGCGACATTCCATGCAGGTTCAAAATGGTGAGCCCAGCCCATTTTGTCAAAAAAACATTTTTGTAAACCACACCATTTTCCAGTTCAGTAAAAATTAATAAAAGTGTTTCACACTTCTATCTATACTGTCGTCTTTATTGTTGTTTTATAATATTTTTTTTTCACTTGCCCCCCCCCCCCCAGGATGGCGAGATGTGTGAGTATCTGTCAGAGAACGTGCGCAGGACAATGGTGCATGCCATAGAGAAGGAAGAGAAGATACCTTTGGAGTATGTCACTAACTTGGATGAAGTGGTAGCTGATATTCAGGACAAGTTTGCTGCTCTCAAGGTGAGAAGTGAATTACTACAATTCCAATGTCATACTATTACTCCATCCAACATTGTTGCCATTCAAACTGAAAACCAGTGTTCCATTCTTAATAGCGAAAACGTTTTTAGATGACCTAGAATTTAAAATATTAATTGTCCCATTAATTGGCGAGCGAGCGAGACTCTTACAGGGGTAACACAATTGAAAATCGGGGATGTTTGTTTATTTATTTATTTATTTGTATATATGTTTGGACGTACGTATGTAATTAAACGCGCGCGCGGGGAACTTTTTTTCTCCAAAAAACACGGCTTTTTAGGCTTGACCCCAGTTTATTCTGAAACTACAGCATTAAGCAAGCCTTACTTTATACTTAAAGCTCCAAAGTGTAAGAAAATTTCTGCGAAAACGCTTGCTTTTCAAGAAACAAAAAGTTGATTCAACCGGTTACTATGGCATTGAAGACCCTTTTCCAGACTTAATTTCAAAACTTCGCCGTTTTAGGGGGGATACGGAGCTAAAATTACAAATAATAACACTGGTTTATTTTTTTGTCGTAGCTGAGAGCTTGTTAGAGAGTTACTGGTAATTGAGATTATCAGAATGGCAGATGTTTGATACTACAAAAGTTACCATTAATCAGGTAAGAGAGTGATTTTGTATTTGTTTGCTGAAATAAAAGGTCATAACGGCTATTATAGTGTTTGCATGAACTAAGCTAAAACATATTAACAATACTTAGTTTTATGTTACCTAACTATCAGGCTTGCTCGCCATTTGTGCTCAAGCACACCACTAGTACTATTTAAAAAAAAACTACCATATGAATTTTTTTATGTGGACAAATGTCACACTATTACCTCGTGAATCAAGCTATAATACAATGCCGGTATTCTGTTTATGACAGCGAAAAGGATTTCGATGACCTATGAAATATTTTAAATTATCCCATTTATTAAATATTTTACTCATAAATGTTTTATGTGGGTGTACTGTATCTCTCTTTTTCAGGCCACACCCCATCGTCTTGAGTGCCCTATGATCTACCATCTTGACGTGGGGGCTATGTATCCCAACATCATCCTCACTAACAGACTGCAGCCGTCAGCCATTGTGGGTGAAGCTACATGTGCTGCCTGTGACTTCAACAAGCCCGGAGCCACATGTCAGAGACACATGCAGTGGAAGTGGAGGGGAGACTTCAGTGAGTGAGTGGGAGTGACAGGAAGTGACAAATGGGGCGGGGTTGGGTGTGTAGTGTGTATGCTTATGTGTGTATGTTCATGTATTTTTATGTGTGCATACATGTGTATGTGCATGCATGTGCATGTGCATGCATGTGCATGTGTGTGCTATTGACAGATATAACAGCAAGGTCTTGGTAGGAAGTGACTGTGTAGTGTAAAGTTTCCTAGTCACTCTGCTAGTAGTGAAAAGCAAATGTTAGGAAGCTGAAGTGGGTGAAGTCCGAGTGAATTGGTATAACTAACACACACACACACACAGACAAAAATGCTAAATGCAAATTTTCTTGCTACCACTAGGCGGTCACGTGCACCTGGCAGAGCCAGGATGCCTGTGCATTAAGCAGGCACTGTGAGCCGTGCAAGCAAAGCTCCTGGAGCCGGGCTAAGAACTCACAGGAGAACAGACCTTTCCTCACAGCAAGTGGTGTGGGCACCCGAAGTCCCACCTGGACCATTGCTGTTTCATGAGAAAAGGCCTTGAATTTGCATCCCAGCAAATGCCAGGTCCCCAATCACAGCTGGGTGGACCGGTGGGGCTGGTGGGGCTGGTGGGAGGCAGATGGAAAAAAATTCACCTCAGGCCCTGAGCCAAGGACACGACCACTTCACCACACAGCCACCACATACGTACACGCACACACACACACACACACACACACACACACACACACACACACACATCAGTCCTTGGCAGATGGAGTCACTGATAGGGAAATTTCCATTTGTGCAGGATAGGATGGAGTTGGTGTTGTTTTAATGCATGGGTGTGGTTGTGCATTTGGAGTATATTGTCTGGAGTTAAATGTCATTAGTTTGTGTGTTTGTGTTTTGTCTGTGTGTATTTTCAGTGCCAGCTAGTCGCAATGAATATCAGAGTATTAGACTTCAATTGGAGAGTGAGACATTCCCACCGGACAGGTTCGGCAGCAAGCCTCGCAGTTTCCACTCCTTACCTAACCACGAGCAGGCCCAACTGGAGAAGAAGAGGCTACAAGGTAAGCAAGTGTAACCAACTACACATCATATGATCTGAGCAGAATTCCTTAGTTCCTCCTTCAGTCAATGCACCACTTGATGTGTATGCAAGCACAGCATGGTGGAGTAAGCTTTTTTTTTTTTTTTTTTTTTTTTCAAACTTGAATTTGGGAAATTAGAGAATTTTTAGTTGTACCTGTGACCATGCTCATAGCTAACAATCTCTACCATTTTACTTTCCAGTTGCTAAAGCTTTAAGTATTTGAACTTCCACAATACATGCTGTCTTATTTGGGTCCGGTGCTCGAGTTGTTTACCAAGTCAACATTCAAGGGATATTAGTTAATTCTTCTCTGACATTGTATTGTTCTATATTCCCTAATCACTAGAGTACTGCCGCAAGGCCTATAAGAGAGTTCGTTGCACTAAGGAGGAGTCCAGAACCAGCACTATCTGCCAGAGAGAGAACTCCTTCTATGTGGACACTGTGAGGGCCTTCAGAGACAGGCGGTACCAGTTCAAGGGACTCCTGAAGGTCTGGAAGAAGAAGCTGGAGACAGCACGCCAGTCTGGGGACCCGGCCGAGATCAAGAGTTGCAAGAACAAGGAAGTGCTGTACGACTCTCTGCAGCTGGCTCACAAGTGCATCCTCAACTCCTTCTATGGCTATGTCATGAGGAAAGGGTAAGGTGTGGTTAATGTATTCATACGTTAGATGACACTTATGATCTGTTGATTTTATTTACTATTATTATTACTGTATTTCCTTGTAATTTTTGCTGTGTCCACAATTTGTATCTACACGTTTTTTTAAGATGTGATAATTTGAGCATTATTTGCTGCATTGAGCAGCTGTGGTAGAAGGAAGTTTATATTTCAATATAGCCAATAGCAATTGCTCGTTTTGTTTCCCCTCATTTAGCCAACAGGCCAAAAGTACAACCTGGAAAAAAATATGTACTTTACAAAAATTATTTGATATTTATCAAAACCCTAGTGCACATTTTGGCCTTCTTGCTGATATTAACAACGATAATAGATATACCAAGGGTTTACTGGTATTTTTTTTAGAGTTAACCTACATATCAATTTTGAATAATGTTCAAATTTATTTATAAATGAAGGAAAGTCCAGGATTAATAAAGGTGTTAATCATGCTTGGTATTTATAATTTCTCATTTTATTATATTTACTACCTACGTGTACTATTGTGTCCCGTTCTGTTGCCCCACCCTCTTCTCTAGAGCGAGGTGGTATTCCATGGAGATGGCAGGTGTCGTGTGTTACACAGGCGCTAATATCATCACTAAGGCCAGACAGATTGTGGACCTTATTGGGTGAGTCAGTCTGCTTGTGGGTGAGTCAGTCTGCTTGTGGGTGAGTCAGTCTGCTTGTGGGTGAGTCAGTCTGCTTGTGGGTGAGTCAGTCTGCTTGTGGGTGAGTCAGTCCGCTTGTGGGTGAGTCAGTCCGCTTGTGGGTGAGTCAGTCTGCTTGTGGGTGAGTCAGTCCGCTTGTGGGTGAGTCAGTCCGCTTGTGGGTGAGTCAGTCCGCTTGTGGGTGAGTCAGTCCGCTTGTGGGTGAGTCAGTCCGCTTGTGGGTGAGTCAGTCTGCTTGTGGGTGAGTCAGTCTGCTTGCTGTACTATATGGTCAGTGCTACTTTAGCTAGTAATATATTTCATATTTAGTGAAATATCAAGATACTAGTATCTTCATAAATTCAAGTAATTTAATAAACACTTAGTATTAGATATGTATGACAAGTAGTTATTAGCTTACCAGGCTGCATACTTATTAATCTTTAGTTTTAGTTAGGCCTAACTCTTGTTGGAATCTGAGGTGAAATAGAGGTTTGTGAAGTTATGCTAGAAGTCGCATTTATAATTCAATGCTATTCTCTGTATGTGAAATATGTGGCCTCGTTTACAACATTGAACTCCTTCTGGAGGTCTGGGTATAAAAAGGAGAATCCTGGCATAACCTTTGACCTCTAGCTCCTTTTCATATTAAAAAGGTAGCCATGCAAAGAAAAATCTCCAGAATATCTCACTATGCTTTCAGTTCAATCTATGCCATGTTTTAAAATGAGTGCCTCCAGCATCCAAATGGCAAGTCTAGCTCCTATCACTGCTCTCTCTCTCTCTCTCTCTGTGTATGTGTATGTGTGTGGCTCGAGGAGCTTGTAACTTGGACAAAATGGGCTCCCAAGACCCGTTTACCATTAGCAGCACTCTTTAGATTCTACTATTAGTTAGGGCCCTACAAACATTAAGAAAAAAATAGAATCTTTATTAGCTGTTGCCCCATGACTGGTCACATGACCCAAACATTCCAATTTCGTCATACCCAACACATGTCTCCCTTATTGATGTTAATTCAGCCTTCTTCATAGCACAAATAAACTTTCTCACATGCTCAATTTAAAATTTTCCACTGAATTTGAAAATAATAATTTATTGTATATATATACGATTGCGCTAACCTCACACTGTCACAAGACGTCAACCAATGGTTTGGTTAGTGCTGTTTTAGCTAGTAAGATATTTCAAGGCTAATGAAATATCAAAATACAAGTATGGTAGATGAATACTCATTTTTGAATCAGCTATCGTATTTATTACCTTTAGACCAAGTTAGGGAAGCCAGACTATGTACTTAATGTGACCATGAATATCATTATGGCCACCTCTACAACATGTGACTAAGTGGTTACCTTATTTGGCTAACCTGTATCACTGCCTTCTTGTTGTAGCATTTTTACGGAATACAAAGGAGTTTGGACCAGGACTAGGTAAGAGAGTCAGTAGCTATTTTAAGTGTGTTTTGTATCAGCAAGCTGAACACTTTATCTAGAAACTTCTGGAATTATAACTTGGTTGACTCTTATCATGGCTGAGGGTGTTGTACAAGAAGGGAAGACTTTGAAGGAGCTGGAGAAGGAGATCACTTGCTCTGTCTGCCAGGAGCACTACACAGAGCCTAAGGTCCTCCCTTGCCTCCACTACTACTGCAAGGAGTGTGTCCTCAGACTGGCCCTCAGGACAGCCTCCAACAAGCTCTTCTCTTGCCCGGAGTGTCGCAAGGAGACCACCCTCCCCGAGGGAGGTGTAGAGGAACTCAGAACTGCCTTCTTTATCAACCGCTTGAAGTCCAATTTCTCTGCTCTAGAGCGAGTTCACGGCAAGATAGAGGTAAGATGTGAAGGATGCAACTCTGGGAGCAAAGCTGAAGCGTTCTGTCGTCACTGTGCTGTCTTCATCTGCAAAGATTGTGTTTTATCTCACCAGAAAATGAAAGTATTTTCTTCTCATGAAGTAGCTTCTCTAGAAGATTTGAAGCAAGGTCGAGCTAAACAGATAGCAGTAGCAGAGCCAGCCACTAAGAAGTGCAGCATTCATGAAGAGCCACTTCTCATCTACTGCTACGATTGTGACTCTCTCATCTGTCGTGACTGCACTGTGATAGATCACAGAGACCACAAGTTCCAGTTCAGTAAATTGGAAGCTCCAGCTATGAAGGAGAGCCTTTTAGAAGCACTATCCCCTTTTCAAGAAATAACGACTAAGTTAAGTAATGCTGTAAAAGATGTTTGTACAACTAAACACGAAGTAGAAGCTCAGTCAGCATCTATACTTGGTAGCATAGAAACTTCTTTTCAACGACTGTTCTGCATTTTAGAGAAGCGAAAAAAAGAACTTGAAGAAGAAGTTTCAAATAAAGTACATGATAAGGTAAAGAAGTTGTCAGCACAGGAAAAGGAGCTATCTCTAGACATTGCAAAAGTCCAGAGTATTGTAGAGTACACGGAGAGGTTCGTAGGTCACTGTTCAGACAATGAGGTAATGAGCATGCACACTGATATCAGGAGACAGATAAAGAGAGAGATAGAAGAACACAGCAAGTCAGAGAAGAGCTTAGAGCCAGTAGAGGAGGTAGACGTGGGTGTAGAGGTGAGGTGTGAGGAGGAACTACAGCAGCTCTGTCAGACCAAGGCCAAGATCACTCAGCTAGGTGTAGACCCATCCCAGTGCACAGTGTCAGGAGAAGGGGCGGAGTCAGCAAAGGTCCACCAAACAGCCGAGGTAACCTTGACTACTAGACTATACAACAACAGGACCACTAGATGCAGTACTGAAGTAGTCAGTGAGTTAAAGTCTCTGTACAATGGATCAGTCATCAAGTGTAATGTAGACCAATCAGGACCTGGGGAATATCGTATCCAGTACACACCCACTGTGCGTGGACGTGATGAACTGACTGTGTCAGTAGACGGGCAGCAAGTAACAGGTAGTCCCTTCCCTGTGTTTGTCTCCATCTCTCCTACTCAGCTAGGCAAGCCTGTCAAAGTATTTGAGAACGTGAAGAGTCCTCAAGATATCATTACTAACTCTGAGAATAATGTGATAGTTGTTGAAGATGGGAGAAATATTGTTATGTTTGATAAAACAGGAGAAAAAAAGATATTGGTCACACATTCTGAAAGCCAACTCACTGAATTAGAAGGTATTGCTACTGACAGTGAAGACAATATTTATTGTACTGATCGTGAAAGTAATAAGATAATGAAATGTGACAAGAATGGAGGCAATGTTCAGGTATATGAGGTCCAGCAGGTAGCAGGTCCAGGGCACAGGGGCGTGGCAGTAGTAGGAGATGAAGTGATGCTGTGTGAGCGTAATAATAAAGGTACTATTATGATATACGACAGAGAACTCAAGTACAAGAGACGTATTCAACACGACAGTGAGAAGAATTTCCAGGTTGTGTCCTGTGATGTCCATGGCAACCTCTACTGCATCTGTGATAAAGTTCTAGTTTTCAGTAATGACGGTGTCTTCCTACGATCCTTTGGTTGTGATAGTAATGGAGTGAACAGATTACAAATTCCTTACTATGTGTGTGTATCTGGTTGCTATGTGTATGTCTCTAATCATGGAGGCCATAATGTGTCAGTGTTCACTACTTCAGGAGATTATGTCACATCATTTGGTCAGCGTGGTCATGGTGTGGGTGACCTCTATTTTCCATGTGGTGTGTGTGTAGATAAAGATGGTTTTGTGCATGTAGCTGATTTGTGGAATGACAGAGTTCAGTGTTTTTGAAATTTTCATTCAATATTTTTTTAAATTATATAATAAATTACACAGGTTATTTCATATGACATGACATGGTCGCATTTTCCAATATTCGCATACAGCATAAACTGCTAATTATCGACTGGTGCGTATTATTGATCATTTTCAGCCTTATTGCCAACCAGAAATGTGCAGTTTAATGTTAGCAATTTACAAATTACTTTAAAAAAAAAAAAAGTGGCTGATAGCAACTTCTTTTTGTTTTTAATTGCTTATGTGGTGTCCCAAGAAACAAGCTGTTTCCTGTACGTCATTGGTCACATATACTCCAAGTAGAAGGATAAAAGAAGTCCACCACAGCAGCCCACTCCTGTTTCTTTCGTAAAACAAGGCCATGGGAAAATGCTATATCATCAATACTTGATTCTACAGCAATATCAATTTCTGCTGCTGCCAGAGACCATGAAGTTTCTGTTACCACTCTAAATGACAAACTGTGTATCTTGAAGAGTTCTGCATGGAACAAAACCAGGTCCAGTCTCCGACACAAGCTGTTCAGGAGAAGATAAGTTGGTAGAGTACCTTTTAGAAGTTAACGACGGTCGCTTTAAGCAGATCAAAACCTTGATCCAGAAGATTGTGGCTGCCCATTCAGCGAGGAACTTAGTCTCGCGGGCCAGACCCTCATGCCCCTCTCTCTGCTCGGGAAAAAAGAGGGTCTGGGGACATTCGCCGTACTTCCTGGTTCTGGCGGAATGCAATCAATGAAGAATCCACGTGACCTGAGTCGTAAAGAATTTAATTGCCGCCTAATGTTGCGGTTAATTTAAATTTTTTTAAATCCCAACTGCCGCCTGTGGTAGCTTTAGCTTGATCTGCAGGAATATCTACATCCGCTTTTGAAGACCTTGCTTGAACTGGTTGTGAGGGCGTGAACTTACTACTTACGGAGTGTGTTATTGATCAGCTGTTAAATGAGCCTGAAGAGCACGATTTGCATATACGACTATGAACTCCAACAGTACAACCATTACACTTTTAGGTTCTGAATTAATTCTAAGTTTGTCAAAAAACAGTGGGAGAGCATAAAAGCAAAAACTTTTCCCACTTCCCCTCGGGAGGAAAAAGAAAACATTTTTTCCCTGCATGAAGGAAAGAATTGCCCTCCGCTGTTCTGCACGCGCAGCTTTGTAATCAATGCCCTCCACAACGCTTCTCAAAACTTCTTCCAACGTTTCCATATCACAGCAACCACACGGCTGACTAACCGACGCGTGGTGGAGAGCTACCGCTAAATCATTTCAATTAGCAATAAATTAAATAGTTTGAGGTTGGTCATGTGATTGGTGCAATCTGATTGGCTCTACGTACATTCCTGTAGAAAACCTGAAAGCCCTACGTCTGTCCCCAGACCATTTCCCAGCGAAGCGGTATGGTAAAGGGTCTGATGTGAAACTACTATGAACTATGGCTTGAGTGTGCATGTGGTAGATGGCAGTGTTGGGTCAAGCCTTAAGCCTTTTTGAGCTTAAGCCCAGGTTTGTCAAGGGCTTGAAGAGGCTTGAAGCCCATTTCATAAAAATGGTCAAGAGCTTGAGCTTGGACTTAAGCTCTATCACAAAATATTAGTCTTGAGCTTAAGCTCAATTGATTGATAGTTGTTTGCTGAATGAATCAATATTAGTAGACAATAACACTTTCCCATTTTACCTAATATGCTATTAGCCACAGCCAGGTAAGTGCAAAATATTGTTATTAGCACAGCTATTTAGTAAATGCATTGATAAGCCAAGTGCAAATAACTTTTGAGTGAATTGCACCGTCTATGATGGAATAACTTCAGCTAAAGGAGTTTAACTTCAAGATGGCCTTTGCAGTGTATCGTCCAGAAAGGTTTCGTTGATCGGACAATAAATTTGAACAACTAATGTTTATTAGATCAAATATTAGTAAAGTCATATCCTTTTTGTTTATTGAATTATGTAATTTTCAATGTTCTTTCATGAATAAAATGAATAATAAAGAATTTCAACTTCTGAATAGAGCTTGAGCTTGGACTTAAGCCTTTAAATAAAGACTTGAGCTTGGACTTAGTCCGATTCGAAATTGATGGGCTTGAGCTTAAGCTCTAAAAATCTATAAATGCATGAGCTTGGACTTAAGCTCTTAATTACAGGGCTTGGCCCAACACTGGTAGATGTGTGCACATTGCTTAAAGGACAACATTTTTCACAATGGTCAAGAAGTTTAGTCCACTGTTCCATTCCAGCCTGCAGAATACTGCCTTATGTGCTAATCATATTCACAGTTATCTCATATTCCCATGACAACAGTAGGTTTTGAATACTGGTTGCTATCATGTGATCTGTGTTGATGCATTGGTTGTGAGAGTGGAGTAGGAATTGTCAAGTGGAACTGATCATGGCAGAGAATATTGTAGAGGAAACCACTCAGGATCAGCTTGTTATTGACCCAGCCCAGTGTACTCTGTCAGGAGAAGGGGTAGAGTCAGCAGAGGTCCACCAAACAGTCGAGGTAACCTTGACTACTAGACTATCCAACAACAAGACCACTAGACGCAGTACTGAAGTAGTCAGTGAGTTAAAGTCTCTGTACAATGGATCAGTCATGAAGTGTAATGTAGACCAATCAGGACCTGGGGAATATCGTATCCAGTACACACCCACTGTGCGTGGACGTCATGAACTGACTGTGTCAGTAGACGGGCAGCAAGTAGCAGGTAGTCCCTTCCCTGTGTTTGTCTCCATCTCTCCTACTCAGCTAGGCAAGCCTGTCAAAGTATGGAGACATGTAAATAGACCTCGAGGAATGGTCACTAACTCTGAGAATGACGTAATAGCCGTTGAAGAAAAGGGAGACATAGAAAAATTGAATTCTAACGGATATGTGACCACAATAGTCAAACGTTTTGATACACTCCTCACAGAAATGGAAGGACTGGCAGTGGACAGTGAAGACAACATTTACTGCTCAGATTCTTACAACAAGAAGATAATGAAATGTGACAAGAAAGGAGGCAATGTTCAGGTGTATGAGGTCCAGCAGACAGCTTTTCATGGAGGACTCTGGGGCGTGGCAGCAGTAGGAGATGAAGTGATGCTGTGTGAGCACGACAATAAGTGCACTATATTAGTGTACGACAGAGAACTCAAGTACAAGAGGCGTATTGAGTACGAAGGTGAAGGAGAGTTCTGGGGCCTTAGTGCTGATAACCATGGCAACATATATGCCACCGACTATGATAATCACTGTGTTCGGGTGTTCAGTAATGACGGGGTCTTGTTGCGCTCCTTTTCCTGTGATAGTGAAGGAGTGAAGCGAATGGCAGCGCCTAGTGGCATATGTGTGTCTGGTCGCTATGTATATGTCACTAACGATATAACAGATAGTGTGGCAGTGTTCACTACTTCGGGAGATTACGTCGCCTCATTTGGCCAGCGGGGGAAGCGCGACGGTGACTTTTGCATGCCTTGCGGTATTTGCGTTGATAAGGATGGTTTCGTGTATGTAGCTGATTGCGTCAATATCAGAGTGCAATGTTTTTAAAGAAATAACTTTGCAACTATAATTTTATTTCTTATTTATTTTTGTAATATTCCATTGAAGAACTTCATTGATAATGTAACAAATTATTGTTTTATTTAATCTCACAGATATGGATGGAATTGCTATATATTATTATCAATAGAATCTATGGTGAATAGTAGATCATACTTTACAAATTCAGGCGTAGAATTATTATGTGGTTTAGGACGCTGCATTTCATATCATGGGATGTCTAGTTTGCACCTGACATAACATTTGGTGACCTCACTTCATCTTATTAGAGATGAGGTGGGTGTGTCCAATAGAACTGCACTGCCGGTTTCCAATTTCACACCTAATTCCACTCGAGATGTTTGTATGTGGTTAAAGAGTACGATTTCCTAGTGAGACCAATGTTCTGGGGACAACAACAGTGGTCCCAAGTCTCGCAACTAACAGTGATATTGAAAGTAATGAAATCTTTATAGAGAGAGGTGCATGTATTGCATGTTCTGTAGCAGCTTTAAGCTTTTACTTCTTAAGGGCCAAGCCATTCATTTAACGACCCTTAACCAATCATTGTAACCTCCCATCCTGGCTAATTTTGTATGTAACTCTACGTTCCCATGTAGGCGTCCACTTGAGCTAGACACAGACGGCATCTGGTGCATCTTGCCCTCCAGTTTCCCAGAGAACTATGAGATATTGACCACCCACCCGAAGAAGCCTCGTGTGACCGTCTCTTACCCCGGGGCCATGCTGAATGTGATGGTGCAAGACTACTTCACTAATGACCAGTACCAGGAACTCGTGGATCCAGAAAATCTAGTCTACTCTCAGCGGAAAGAGAACTCCATTTTCTTTGAAGTGGACGGCCCTTACAGAGCTATGATATTACCTGCTTCTAAGGAGGAAGGAAAGAAATTGAAGAAGAGGTAAGGATGGAATTAAAGCTTAGTAACAAGTGAATGTGTAGAGTGTACTGTTAGAAAAAAGAAGTAAGCATTATTAATTAGAGATACTTTACCATGTGGTGTTATGGGGTCCTACCCGTATATGTTGCTGGTTTGGTGGCAACAGCTGTGCATAATAAGTAATTAGAAGGGTAATTCCATATATTTTGTATTTCACTAGTCATAAATATTTTTATAAAATACATGAATGCTTCACCTATTTTTCAGTGGTCAACATCAGTGTGTGGATGATAATTTTAGCGAAGTCAAAATTATCATCCACACGCTGACGATGACCATTGAAAAATAGGTGAAATGTTTGCGTATTTTATAAAAATGTTTATGACTAGTGAAATACAAAATATATGGAAATAACTAGTATACCTAGTCTCAGAAGAATTCTCAAATTAATTAGAAAGGTTTGTAAATCACCTCTAGCCTTAGTCATGCCAAGTAGTCTATGCTCACGCTGGAACCTTCTAATTGTTATTTAGCTGGAGTGAGTGTGTGTGATACTCTAGTAACAACAGGTGTGGCTCTCACACACAGTTGTCATCTCCTCAGCATTTTTTACTCTGTTTCCACTGATATACATTATGTAGTGGAAATGGTATAAATGTTATGTTGAAGTTCAATGTATTGGAGTTTTCTATTGTGTTCCCTCAGATATGCAGTGTTCAATGAGGATGGTTCTCTGGCGGAGTTGAAGGGGTTTGAAGTGAAGCGTCGCGGTGAGCTGGGTCTAGTGAAGAACTTCCAGTCTTCAGTGTTTGAAGTGTTCCTGCAAGGCACTACTCTGGATGAGTGCTATGCTGCTGTGGCTGGCATTGCTGACTACTGGCTGGATGTCCTCTATAGTCGGGTAAAGGGTGGTCTGGGAAATAGTTATGTACATGGCAATAAAAAATAATTTAAGAAAGCTGGAAATTTTCCAGTGTTGTTTAGATGTGTTATTTAATATTGTTACTACATTAAGTGATCATAGTATGTATATGTAGTATTTTTTTTTGATACAGTATAACTATTTTTAATTTGGTGTTATTTTATTGATGTTTGAGTACAGGCAGAGAACATGCCTGACTCTGAGCTGTTTGGCCTCATCTCAGAGAATAGGAGCATGTCACGCAAACTGGAGGATTACGGAGAGCAGAAGAGCACATCCATTAGTACAGCTAAGCGGCTGGCTGAGGTGTGTATGTGTGTGTGTGTGTGTGTTTGTCAAGCGCACACCTATACTTCAATTATTTTTCTTCTAAGTTCAAAGCTTCGAATATCTAAAATAAATATTTTTGTTTTAGTTTCTGGTATTGTCAAATAATTTACTACTTTGGGTGGTGTTGGCTAATTCACAGATCACGCTTGCACAAACACTCACAAACTAGCTTCTGTGGCTTAAATTACTCATCATGTGAACAGACCAGGCAGCAATTGTCATTCCTTATCTTGCTGTTGTCTCACAGTTTCTTGGTGACCAGATGGTGAAGGATGCAGGTTTGGCATGTAAGTTCATCATCTCCCGCAAGCCTGAGGGAGCTCCGGTCACAGAGAGGGCCATCCCTCTGGCCATATTCCAAGCTGAGAGTGGTGTCAAGAAACACTTCCTCCGCAAATGGCTCAAGAGCTCTGGATTGGAAAGCTTCGACATCAGATCAGTGAGTGGGCGGAAGTGTGAGGTGGCGAGAGGTGAAGTGTTAGGTGGTGAGAGGTGAAGTGTGAGGTAATGCATGTGTATGTACTGTATTATGTTGGTAGTGGGTGAGTGAACAATGGCTTTATGTGGAATGACATACATCAGTTTCTTCTTTCTCTCCCCTCTTACCCCCTTTTTTTTGTTGCGGTATTAAAATTTATTTGCGAACACATCATCCAGATGAGCATAAGTCATGCATGACACGCCTCCTAAGCAGATTGACTCACTTTGTACTAACATATGTATCTATTGATTGGCCATTCTGCAGATGTAATACTTTATTTCCTGTTTCCTTATTCTCAGATTCTGGATTGGAACTATTACATTGAACGTCTTGGGAACACTATACAGAAGATTATTACCATTCCAGCTGCTATGCAGGGGGTAAGGAACTTTTCACACTTCCACGTCCACACACCAAGGCTGTTAAATCGATTTGTGTGTGTTTACGTGTTTATATATGTGTTAGCGCATGTATGTTTGTGTGTGTGTGTGTGTGTGCGTGTTCAGGTAGCTAACCCAGTTCCTAGAGTGGCCCATCCTGACTGGCTCCGGAAGAAACTGCTAGAGAAGAACGATGTGTGCAGACAGATCAGGATCACAGAGCTGTTCAAGAAAGCCCCACCCAAATCCAGTGAGGTCAGGAAAGAAATGTTTTTGCTGGTCTAGTCACTAGCTCATTCCATGTCCTTCACTGACTCATTCCCATTCCCTCCACTGACTCATTCCCATTCCATCCACTGACTCATTCCCATTCCACCCACTGACTCATTCCCACTCCGTCCACTGACTCATTCCCATTCCACCCACTGACTCATTCCCATTTCGTCCACTGACTTATTCCCATTTCGTCCACTGACTTATTCCCATTTCGTCAACTGACTCATTCCCATTTCGTCCACTGACTCATTCCCATTCCCTTTCCCTCCACTGACTCGTGTCTTTCTCCATCGACTCACTCTATGTTGTTCCCTCATCTGATTCATTTTGTGTAGTTTTCTCCACTGACTCCTTCCATGTTGTTCCACTAACTCATTGACCCAATCTCCTTACGGTATACATACATATACATGATGTAATTCACGTGTTCTCCTTCAGGAGCGCATGGAGGTGGCAGAAGGTTGTGAGTCTAACTCTAGCAGTAGGAAGAGGTCTCAAGGAGAAGTGTGTGAAGACATGGAGGATATTGGTCAACGCGAAAACACCCACCCACCTGGCTCCACCCAGCCTGTCGTCACCAAGCACAAGACCACACCCTCTCAGTTGCAGAAGAGCCAGAGTGATAACTGGCGCACTGTACTGGGTGCACTGCCGGACCGAGGAACAACCAGGGTGGGTGTGGTCAAGAGAGAGAGAGAGAGAAGAATTGAATGACCTGGAGTCAAGTGACAATAAGTTAATTGGGTGTGGTTGAGAGACAACTGGGTGGGTGTGGTCAAGATAGAGAAGAATTGGGAAGGTGTGGTGGAGAGACAAATTGATGGGTATGTTCAAGAGAACTTGGAGGGTGTTTTTAGGAGACAACTTGGCGAATGTAATTGAAGACTTATATTAAATTAAAAATTTAAAGTGTGTGTGTGTGTGTTTGCGTGTGTGTGTATATGTGTGTGTGTGTGTGTGTGTGATGCAGGAGGAGTTTCTGGTCTGGCTCAAGTACCACAAAGAGAAATGGAAGATGCAGAAGAAGAAGAGAGACGAGATGAAGCGGTTGCTTGCCCTCGAAGAAGGGGAGGGGTTATTAGGAGACCACGCCTTCTCCAGTGGGAGGAGCTCATTAATGAGTGGAGGAGGCCTGAGTGGAATACTCAGACAGCAAGCCAGAGCTCTGGTGGAGATGGGCTGGGAGATCATTCAGGTGAGGGGGCGTGTGATGATGATGTGGGGGTATAATGGTGGGAGGGGGGGCATAATGGTATGAGGTATGGTAATGAGGCGGTATAATGGTGAGGGGTGTGTGGTAGTGAAGAAGAACTAAGCACAAATGACTGGTACAATATTTTTGTGTTGGGCTTATGATCAGTAATGCAGGATTGATTAATATATATACTCCGTCAGATTGTGGATTTCACATATATGTAGTTTATGCAATTAAAGGGTAAATATGTTCAAGCTTATTGAAATTCCTCTATCGTGTATAATTATTATAAATTTTTTTCAACCAGGTTGTCCCACAGTCTCCAGGAATCTTCACCCTATGGGCTATGGTGGGTGGGGCCATGCACCGACTCAACTTGCACGTGCCTCGTGTATTTTACGTGAACGCCCACTCATCGAAGGAGCTGCATGGGGAGGGCACGGTGTGGAAGCAGGTGTCGAAGTCTCTGCCGAGATCCACTCCTATTCTGCAGCTAGGAGAGTACACTGTAGCGGAACATATATTCCAGGACCACGCCAGGTGAGGTGATGCCCCGGGGTTATATTGTGATGCATGCATATAACGGGTGGGAGTGGCACTATCATGAGATAGACTCGATATTGTTACTATATACTGATGATGGCTCACAGCATGCACATGTGTTCAGAGCAATACACAGCATGCACATGTGTTCAGAGCAATACACAGCATGCACATGTGTTCAGAGCAATACACAGCATGCACATGTGTTCAGAGCAATACACAGCATGCACATGTGTTCAGAGCAACACACAGCATGCACATGTGTTCAGAGCAACACACAGCATGCACATGTGTTCAGAGCAACACACAGCATGCACATGTGTTCAGAGCAACACACAGCATGCACATGTGTTCAGAGCAACACACAGCATGCACATGTGTTCAGAGCAATACACAGCATGCACATGTGTTCAGAGCAATACACAGCATGCACATGTGTTCAGAGCAATACACAGCATGCACATGTGTTCAGAGCAACACACAGCATGCACATGTGTTCAGAGCAATACACAGCATGCACATGTGTTCAGTGAGGAAGACAAGACTATTGCTCCTTTTTAAGCTGTTTCACTGACTGAATACATTTGTCGTACCAATAATATCAAATTGTAAATATATCTACCTTATTGCACAAATGAAAGAAGCCACAGTTACCAAAGCTTTCTGACTAGTGCAATAAGTCACATATAATATAATAACAAGACAGACTATAAAGACATGATAACTTGTCGATGCATCTCATACTTGATTATTAAAGTTCAAACAACTAGTCATAAATGTTTTATTAATCAAACGTTTCGGCTGCTATTCCGCTATATTGCTCTGAACACATGTGCATGCTGTGTATTGCTCTGAACACATGTGCATGCTGTGTATTGCTCTGAACACATGTGCATGCTGTGTGTTACTCTGACTTCCTCTTTCCTCCCAGTGAGCTGGCCACACAGCTGTCTGCTCCGGACATAGAGGGTGTGTATGAGACTCAGATGCCGCTGTTGTTCAAAGTCATCTCACATCTGGGATGTGTGTGCGCCATCAACAGGAAGTATCGGAGAGCCGTCATGAGCGGGGTGAGCGGTACTTTACCTGACAGGAATAGTTAAGGTGGCATGCATGACTCCAACGTATATACAGTGCTCACATGAGCATGTCAGTTACATGTACAGTATGAACATGTTTCAGTTTATTTTACATGCTATGATATTACTACATATTAAGGTTTCATACAGAAGGGGGGGGGGGCCCAAGTAGTTTCGAAAGTTATAGTGCATCACCTAAAGTTGAATTTGTATGAGTGTAAGATTATAACATCATGCATGTGACCCAACACTGATCAGTGTGAAGTATACACTCTCATGTAGGCACGTGGATCAAAGTTTTGTTTTAAAAATGGGTGTGGCTAAGTACACAGTGTCTCCCACCTCAAGCGAACAATCCTGTGTGAAATCCTTTGTTGGGGTCCTGGTCTCCACGAGTGGCCGGGTTGGGTCGCCAGCTTTATGGATCTCCAGCACCCGGTAGATGCTGCCACCAGGTATTCTCGACTCGCAGGGCAATGGTCAGGCTCTGGGATAACTGGTGAACAGCTAGCACTTACCTGCTTAGCTACCCAGGAGCTCCTAGCACTTACCCGCTTAACTACCCAGGAGCTCCTAGCACTTACCCGCTTAGCTACCCAGGAGCTCCTAGCACTTACCCGCTTAACTACCCAGGAGCTCCTAGCACTTACCCGCTTAACTACCCAGGAGCTCCTAGCACTTACCCGCTTAACTACCCAGGAGCTCCTAGCACTTACCCGCTTAGCTACCCAGGAGCTCCTAGCACTTACCCGCTTAGCTACCCAGGAGCTCCTAGCACTTACCCGCTTAGCTACCCAGGAGCTCCTAGCACTTACCCGCTTAGCTACCCAGGAGCTCCTAGCACTTACCCGCTTAGCTACCCAGGAGCTCCTAGCACTTACCCGCTTAGCTACCCAGGAGCTCCTAGCACTTACCCGCTTAGCTACCCAGGAGCTCCTAGCACTTACCCGCTTAGCTACCCAGGAGCTCCTAGCACTTACCCGCTTAGCTACCCAGGAGCTCCTAGCACTTACCCGCTTAGCTACCCAGGAGCTCCTAGCACTTACCCGCTTAGCTACCCAGGAGCTCCTAGCACTTACCCGCTTAGCTACCCAGGAGCTCCTAGCACTTACCCGCTTAGCTACCCAGGAGCTCCTAGCATACCCGCTAGCCTACCCAGGAGCTCCTAGCACTACCCGCTTAGCACCAGGAGCTCCTAGCACTTGCCCGCTTAGCTACCCAGGAGCTCCTAGCACTTACCCGCTTAGCTACCCAGGAGCTCCTAGCACTTACCCGCTTAGCTACCCAGGAGCTCCTAGCACTTACCCGCTTAGCTACCCAGGAGCTCCTAGCACTTACCCGCTTAGCTACCCAGGAGCTCAGGTGTCTCAGGTATTAACTAAGATCTGATTTGAGAGAACTGAACATATTCGCACACCAGTATTATAAGAAGTCCACTGCTCGCACCTAGGCTCACTTCCTGTGCCATACAACACACAAGATAAACGAATACTGACATGACATAACACTCAACGAAAATAATACACCTAACCACTAAGACATAGTTCTGTATCTTTCTTGTTCCTTTCTGTCTTCTCTTGCTCTACTTCTTTCTCTCTTTTGAACTTTGGGGAAGACCCAGCCCTACACCCTTATTATTATTATTATTATTATTATTATTATAATTATATTATTAGGAGATGTTGTAATTTTTTAACTTTTACATTTTGCTCAGTACAGCAATCATGACTGTTTATATATTCAAAATTTACCATATGTCCCAATGTTTTGTTCATTCAGGACAGCCAGTCCTATGAGTTGGGTCAGCTGGAACTCAAGTCAGTCTCTGAGTGGCCTTATCTCCAAGGAGATGAACCCTTTAGGAAAATATATGTATTTCACAGCACCAAGTGAGTGTACAGTTTCTCTTTACCTCATCCTCAGTCTGTGAGTGAGGGTACGTTTTTAATATTCTACATTGACATTTTGATTGGCTGATGGTTGTATTGTATGTATATGGTGATAATGAGTTAAGTGTGAATTTTAATGTTTTATTTGTTGCTATTCATTTATGCCTTTAGTTTATAATTAAGTTTAATTGTTGTTTGTTGCTATTGTACTTCTTGTTTCCATAGAGACTCGCGGGCAATGTTTGGAGTGTTTGTTCTGTCCACGCACAAGGCCTCAGTGTTTGTACAAGACAGGGCGAGAACTAACCAGCTGCCCAACCTGAGATCCCTTTACCAGTCTGAGCGGACCAGCAGGATGGCTCGTTTCCCGGGTTATCCTGTCACTCCAGGAGAGTTCACGTTCGAAGCTCGCATTGATACAGAAGCAAGAAGAGTATGTTTGGAAGCATGCTCAATATTGTTGTTGTTGTTGTGTAAGGGGAAAAGATAAGTTGACGATGAGGAGGGAAAGGGAATGAGTTTATATATATATATATATATATTATATATAGTTAGTGGCGAGTGAGCGAGCTATCGGTATTCCATATGCTAAAACACAAGAAGGACTTATATCAGTTGATTTCATTTAAGGAAGTTCAAGTGTGTTCCCTAGTTTTCACTGAAGACGGCTTTTAGGTTCTTCCTATGGCTAGCCTGCTTATTAAGGTCCATAAGTTATTATTGAATGGTATGTGAAAGCACGTTCAAATAGTTTTCTAATTAAGAGTTGCAATACATTACCCTTGTCAGTATCGTATGCTGTACTTTCAATTGCTTCAGCAAGTTTATATATATTAGTTTTATTGTTGGAAAAAATATCAAATTTCATATAACCTTAGGAATTGATGCAAAAAACACACTTGATAGTAGTTATTATTATAGTGCATGCTTTTGATTATGCAGTCCAGACTAGTATACGTGCTGTACAAAGGTGTAGTGAACTCAATTACATTCATTGTTTGCGGCTTGCCTCCCTAGGTTTACCGTGGCATCCATCGGCTGTTAATGGAGTACAAAGACGGTGGGAGGGGCCCGACAGTCATTTTCCTCCAGTCTCCCACTCACGCCCACACACTCACACGTGCCATTCCTGTGCTGAAGGACTTCCCTGTGGTGCATTTGGCAGCTGTGGACGGGTAAGGGATATCATAGAGACAACAGCAGAATAGTCGAGGGTGTCGTCTGAGTCAATAAATATGGTTGGTTGGTCATGTGCTGCACTGTAGTATGGTAAATTCTATTTAGGGCATATCAAAGCATAGCACTTTTTTTTTTTTTTACATGTAGCATGAAACTTGAAAAACATCATTTTTAGCCATATTATATCAACACAAACTCCTTCCCCCCCCCCCCCCCCCCCCCCTTATTATATCCGCTCCTTCTCTTCCACACATGTTTCCTTAATATCTGGTTCATGAAACTGTAATTAATTTATTTAATTAATGTGTTGAATGTGAATATGGGCGGGTGTGTAGGGACAGTCAGTATCCTGCCTTGAACTGGCAGAGGATGGCAGCCAAGAAGATGTTGCAGGAGTTCCTGAACCTGCCAGCGTGGATCCAGGTGAGTTCAACATCATTAATTACAGGGGTCTGAAGGAGTAGTTATTATTATTTCTAGTATTAGGAAGGCGGGGCTATTAATTATTATCGAGTGAGCGCATTGCATGATGTGCTAGTAAGATGGGTGTTCAATTGTATGTGTACAGTATGTCCAATGATAACACACACTAGTTAAAGCTCGCAAGTCTAGAGGAGAGATACAGTCATTTCACTGGCAGCTATGGCGGTGTGTGAAGGATTTATTATGAGCTGCTATGGAATGATGCTACCGGAGAAGTCTTAGTCAAATACATTGCACTCCAGTCATAATGTTCATGGGCACATATTGCTACGACAAAACACTACAGACAAGTCGATTCAACAACTGGAACTTGTTTGTAACTGAGGTTCAAACTAGTTGAGGCAAACCCTTCTAATCCTGATTGTTAATCAAGCACAGTTACCTCCCATGTATATTAGAGAGAATAGTCAGGCAGAGCCTTTGGCTTGTCTATATAGATTATAGTGAAAAAAATCTTACGGTAACTGTGGTTAGGCCCAACCTGCCCAAGGTAGGGTACATAGAACCTTGGGGTGACCATATGAATGACTACAGGTTGAGTTAAAGTTTCTAGTTAAGGGTGCCATCACATGGCAATGCCCGGGCAACTTTAGTAGTGCACTCCAGCTGAATAGTCGCGCATTATCTACCACAAAGTCACGCCCCTGCTTTGCAACAAATGAGTGGCCATGAAATGCAGTTGTGCCTCATTTATTGTTGCACATGCATGGTTGGAGTCAACTTGCAAAAACAAATCCTCACACACTAAAGTAATAAATCCAGAATGTACTCTCACATACAGCTCAGGAATGGATGAACCACTTATGTTGTAGTAAGGTGAGTAAATAGAAAACTGAAATAGAATTCAACAAAAACTCATTGTTATGAAATACACGCAAGGGTAAGAAAATGACATATGAAATGGGCTTCAAAACTTCAGCGGTAGCCGTGCAGCACTGCAGTGAAGTCCAAAATGGTGACAGGGCTATTTCTTGAGATGCGATGGACTTCCAGTCTGTACTCTTGGTAGGTGCTTCTTCCTAGTAGTACATACTGGCCAACAGAAATAAAATAACTTGAATGGGGGGTGGGGCACTATTTGTGTTAGGAAAGAAGTATGTGTGTTTAGTGTATAGCAACATCATCAACATCACTGATTAATTAGAGCCACCAAAATCCTTGAACTGCTAAATGGCTTCAATTCTGTCTTCTTTCTGTTTCTATAAAGATACACTGGAATGGCAGTTGTATGACCCAAGAGACTGTTGTGAAATTAGTCAAGGTAAAAATAAACTGATCAAGAGATCTCCAGAGGTAGACTTTACTGTTCCACTTGACAATGAGAAAAGAAGCTGTCCCATTTACTGGTATGGTCAACTTAAAACTATTGACTATGGCACAGTAGGACTTGTTTTTGATGTGTATACTAATACCAAAGGGAATAAAATTGACAATACTATAGGATTGAAGCTGTCGCTTATTGTCTTGGATGAAAGTAATAATGTTCTTTATGATGATAAACAATTCACTAAACTTGAAAGTCATTGTGCAACTAATGGTAGTATGTATACCTGGCGTATTCACATAAATGTCATTCCACGGGACTGTCTCTTTATTAAGATGTGCTGCACATACCAGGCCTACGACTGGAACACTGGCACTGTACCGGCAAGAACTATTCCACGCAAGGAAGCCCAGATACAATATCAGGAAATGGTGATTGATAGGCTAGACAAAGACCGTATCGCAGCAGTCAGCACTGATGCTGTTCTGAAACTAGGACAGACAGAGTTCAAAGTCCACAAATGTGTCCTGTCTCTGCAGTCTGACTTCTTCAAGGCTCGTTTCAGCGATCGTTGGGACTCCAAGGACGGAGACCCCCGTGTGGTGGACATGAACGACTCTGAACTGAGTCCAGAACTCCTAGAAGCTCTTATTTCTGGAGCGTACACTGGCAAAGTAGAGGATTTTGACACGACGGTGAAGATTCTTCCCCTAGCAGACAAATATCAGTTCCATACTCTGATACAACCGCAGCTAAAGCAGCCATAGCCATGCAACAATTAGTGGTAAACTGGTGCCTCTCGTGCCTTTGACACATATACACATGCGCTGTTTTGTGGTGTCACGTTTATGTGTACTAAAGGCCCACAACCCGCTCTAAACAGCATCATTTGATGACCCTTACCATGTGTACAAATTTTTGGTGAAAAACAGCCACAACTCACTTAATTTTCAAGATATAGCTACCAAAGTTATACATAATAATTTTAAGATAATTTTAAATCATGTGTCAAATTTATAGAGATTCAACTCAATAAATTCAAAATTCCTGGCTTAAACACTTTTTCTTAAAATTTAAAATATTTTGAGATTCAAATTTCGTGTGCCCACAAAATCGGGTTCATATGAAAAACACTTCCAAATTCACTGTCTTGAAGCTCCCAGTTCCATCACCTATAAATCCCCACAAACCCACAAAATGGTTTTGTCTGTATGTTAATATGACATTAATGTATAATACTACACATTTTTAGCTTTCTATTACACATACTTATAGCAGAATTAGCAACCTTAACCAAGAAGCTAAAAAATCCACTTTTTCATTCAAGTGGTGAGGTTTTATCACTAGACGTAAGATTCGTCCCCTCCCTCAATCTTCTTTGCTCCCGTCTCTAATCTGTACCAATAGGAAGAAGTAGGAAAATGAGGTATGGAATGTCATCTTTTTGACAGCACTAATTTAATATTGGCCAGCATCTTATCTGTCTGTCCTCCACAACAGCCGCATTCATGTAATTGTATTCATGACTGTTGGGTTTGTGGGCGGAGAAGTTTACCAAGGCTTCTATTCAGTCTTCCTTTTTTCTCTATAAAGCTACTTAGGGTTGGCAATTGAGTGACTCAGAGACTGCCTTGTTACTGGTGTGTACAACTTTACTACAATGATCAGACTCTGGATGGTAAACCAGAAGAGAAGAACTATAGAAGCCATCTGGATTCACAGATCCCAACACAACAGCAATTTGGACTTTGGTTAACTTTGAAGCATCTGGATTCATCTGGATTCATCTGGATTCCACTTAAAATAGCTTATAAAGTATCATCATTTATTAATTGTTTATTTGTTTTTTATTTATTTAATTTTATTTCCTTTTATTTTACAGTAGACCCTCAATTATCCGAACACCTCAGGACCGAGGGTTGTTCGGATATTTGAAGTTCGGATCTTCGAAATAAGTCATCTTAATCTCTTATCTATAAATGCACAGAAAAATTCCAATGAATATCATTATAATTCCCCCCAAAAATGGTGTTCGAATTAGCGAGAGTTCGGATAAATGGGTTCGGATAACTGAGGCTCTACTGTATTTGCTTTATTTACTTTGTTTTTATTTATTTATAATAATTTTATTTTAATTCATTTAATATTATGATTTTCTTTTTTTTATATTTTTTACTTTTACTATTATTTTTATTTTATTTTACTTTTTACTTATTTAATTTATATGATTTCATGTCAATTGTCAGTAAAGTTTCAAAGAACTGTTACATCAAGCAAGTTTTACTTAAATAATGGGTGTGGTTTCACAAAAGCATTGGTCCATCAATTAAGCTGGAGTATCTACAGTAGGACCTCAGTATAACGGAACTCACTCACTTATCCCTTCCCCCATGACTCGGTATAACGAATGGTGCAATTTGCAAAATTTTTGCCATGCCACAAACCACACTGCAAAAGCAGCTGTTTTGGTTCCACACTGCAAAAGCAGCTGGTCCCCATTGTTGGCATTTACATTGAAGTCAAAAATTTAATTGAACTCAATGAACCTCAGTATAACGAACATTTCACCCAAAGTGTTCGTTATACTGAGGTCCTACTGTACTATACATATATTCATTAATTATATGGTTTGGTAGGTGTGGCTTTAGCATTCTTATCTTGTTACTTGTTTTGAAATGTCTTATGTCCAATCTTCTTTTTCCCTCTACAAAGGGACACAGGAATGGAAACTGAGTGACCCAAGAGATTGCCTTGAAATAGGGAGTAAAGGTAACCATTCACTGAACAAGAGTTCTCCTGAGGTTAAGTTTACTGTACCACTTGACAATGGGAAAAGAAGCTGTTCTATTTACTGGTACAGTAGAACCTCCCTTATCCGGACTCCCAAGTTACGGGCACCTCCCTCTACCAGGCAGCTGCTATGTACCTTGTGGTTAGGTAAAGTATCCCAACTAGCAAATTTGACAGCTGCTTTTGGATAGGCAGTTGAGCTGGCAGCACTATTTTGAATGCATTCTGAGATATGGGCAAATCTGAGGTACGGGCTCCCCTTGAAACCAAGGTGCCCGGATAAGAGAGGTTCTACTACATTCGACTTTACTCTTGTGGTACCACAGAGGATGGCAAAAAAGTATTTGATATTGATATATATACAAATACCAAAGGCTATGGAATCTGCAAAACAGTAGGATTGAAGCTATCACTTATCATCTTGGATGACAGTAGCAACCTTCTCTCTGAGACTAAAGAGTACAATAGTCTTGTTGGTAGTTCACCTATTAATAAACATATTTATACCTGGCGCATGCCGGTCGTCCTTGGAGTCCCAACGATCACTGAAACAAGCCTTGAAGAAGTCAGACTGCAGAGACAGGACACATTTGTGCACTTTGAACTCTGTCTGTCCTAGTTTGAGAACTGCATCAGTGCTAACTGCTGCTTTACGGTCTTGGTCTAACGTGTCAACCACCACATCACTATATTGTGTCCGGGCTTCTTTGCGTGAAACAGTTATTACTGGACTAGAGCTTGCCGCCACAGTGGCAGTACTCCAGTCATACACTTGGTACGTGCAGTATATCGTAATAAAGGGACAGTTCTGTGGAATGACATCTGAGACCCCCGTGTGGTGGACATGAACGACTCTGAACTGAGTCCAGAACTCCTAGAAGCTCTTATTTCTGGAGCGTACACTGGCAAAGTAGGGGATTTTGACACGGCAGTGAAGATTCTTCCCCTAGCAGACAAATATCAGTTCCAGACTCTGAAGGGAGTCTGTGAGCAGTTCATCAGTGGTCAGCTGACTAGAGAGAATGTGTTAGATGTGTACATGCTGGCCAACCAATGCAGTGCCCTCACCTTACAGGAGAAGTGCAAAGTGCTCATCAAGATGTAGAGGATGGATAGATCAGCCTGCACGTGGATATCACCAAACACATACCACATGTACATCATGTAACATACACATGTGTACACAAACCTAATGTAGCTTAGCTATGCCATAATTTTTGCTTATAGAATAATAATAATAAAAAACAACAATATTCTACAGCACATGGATAATTCATTGGGTCGTCAGGCTAGGGAGCATGTATGTTTACAGATGATCATTCTCACTGGCTTATAAAAGCTGGTACTTCATTGATTTAGTGTGTTGTAGGAGTTGCCTGTGGTCTTCTGGGTAGCTCACACATGATGTCCATAGTAGATATCCAGGTCAGTCTCTCCTAGTCTTCATTTTACTCCATTGCCCCAGTCCCCTGTGCATTAAACTTGACTGTCGAAAACATAGTTGAACTCCAGTGATCACAGTTTGAGGATTATAGTGCAAACAATGTGATAGAGTTTTTTTAATTTTAGCACTTCTTCCATGTGGAAGGTTTGGTTTACATGATCAGTTTCTATGGCAAAAATTTTTTTTCATATGATGTAAGATAATTAAATTACAGTTCCAACGGGAAAATACAGTTGCTATTACACATGTGGGTGAGGTGACCAGTTCCCTACATTTCACTTACTGCCGCATTTATTTATTGGCGGATAATTTTTTTTACCAACCCGTCTGTTAATGCTTTACCGACCAGCTCAGCTAATGAATTATTGAATACACACACTGTTGTCATCATCGTTATGGACAGACACGCATATTATTATTGGCGAGCGAGCGTAGCGAGCGAGACACTTACAGGGGTAACACAATTGAAAATCGGGGATGTTTGTTTATTTATATGTTTGGACGTTCGTATGTAATTTTGTACTTTGACCCTTGCGTTTTTGTGTTAATTATGTGGTCGACCCCGTCCCAAATTGCACTAAACAGAATCCTCTGGTTTATCGATCAATACCCGTATCACCCTAGAAATTGAATTGTTTACCATTTTGAATTCTTTTGCGGGTGCAGTTAAAACGTGCGCAACAGTATTTACTTGGAAAATACATTGTCCACTAGACTACCGCGAAGGTAAGTCTGTGTAGGTGCATGTCCAGTTGTGTCAAAGCATTGTGTGTTACAACCACTACTTAGCTAAAGAATATCACAAAGAAAATTAAATAACGTGTATTGTTTTGTTGTTGTTTTTTCCCTTCAATTCAAGCAGTTGCAGAAAGTTGTTACTATGGCACTGAAATCCCTTTACCGTGTATGCGAAATTTAAAAACTGGACCTTATTTTCAATAGCTTCAGTGTTAGAAGTCAAAATCATTCAATAATAGTATAGTCTTTAGGCTCGCTCGCCATTTGTGCTCAAGCACATCACTAGTATAGATCATAGTTTATTTTCAAAATCACCTTATTGGCATGGTAACCATGGTGTGAAGCTTGTGTAGCTGTATTGCTCTGTAATAAAGTGCCCCATGTACAGGGCCTATGACTGGAAAACTGGCAATTGTCCCACCATTCTCAGTTAGGAAAGGGTCAACATCAACATTATCGAAACCTAATTAGCTTAGACTTTGACCAACCTTATATGAAGTGAGTGGAATTGGTCAAAAATTAGAAGATTTAGTAGTACGATACTTCAAACGAAAATAAAGATCTGTATTAGATGAGGTTGTGATATATGCATAGAAATTTCTTGTTCACTCTGTTTGTGTAAGGTTCCCCTGACACAGCTCTACTTCCCATGTGCACTTCTATTCTTCAGACAGTAAAGGTCTACACATTTCCTTTGAACTTAATTACTAGTTGCTCCATCCTAAAGTATATTCATTATAATTTGTTTTGTGGGTGTAACTATACTGGTAGTATCTTGTTCCTTATTTTGAAATGGCTTCTGTCCAGTCTTCGTTTTTCCTTTACAAAGGGACTCAGGAGTGGAAGTTGAATGACCCAAGAGACTGTTTTGAAATTGGGTATGTTAGTGGATATCCACTGAACAAGACTTCTCCAGAGGTTGAGTTTACTGTGCCACTTGACAATGTGGCCAAGAGCCACCCTATATACTGGTATGTTCGACTTTATTGTAAGGGCAACACAGTGGATGGCAAACCAGCATTTGATATATATGTGCACACTAATACCAAGGGCTGTGCAATCGACAATTGTATAGGATTGAAGCTGTCACTTATTATCTTGGATGACAGTAACAATGTTCTCTGTGAAAAAAAAGGATATGCTGGTCTTACTAGTGGTTCTGCTATTAATACTACTATATTTACCTGGAATGTAAAGACAGAAGACATTCCACAGGATTGTCCCTTTATTAAGATATGCTCCACGTACCAGGCCTATGACTGGAAAACTGGCATTGTCCCACCAAGCACTAGTCCAGCTCAGGCACAGGTGGTAGCTGCTGGTCCATGCCAGGAAGCCCAGACACAATATGGGGAAATGATGATCGAAGTGCTGGACAAAGATCGTAAGACAGGAGTCAGCACTGATGCTGTTCTCAAACAAGGAGAGGCAGAGTTCAAAGTCCACAAATGTGTCCTGTCTCTGCAGTCTGACTTCTTCAAGGCTTGTTTCAGTGATCGTTGGGACTCCAAGGACGGAGACCCCCGTGTGGTGGACATGAACGACTCTGAACTGAGTCCAGAACTCCTGGAAGCTCTTATTTCTGGAGCGTATACTGGCAAAGTAGAGGATTTTGACACGGCAGTGAAGATTCTTCCCCTAGCAGACAAATATCAGTTCCAGACTCTGAAGGGCGTCTGTGAGCAGTTCATCAGTGGTCAGCTGACTAGAGAGAATGTGTTAGATGTGTACATGCTGGCCAACCAATGCAGTGCCCTCACCTTACAGGAGAAGTGCAAAGTGCTCATCAAGATGTAAATACCAGCACTTGAACAGAACATATGAAGTATTTATAGTTTCCAATAATAGTTATGACTGGGGGTTATTTGCTCCCAATGCTTTATTATCTCAATTAAAAAAACAACAACAACTTAGTCCTAGCACATTAGTGCTGCTTGAACACAGCGTCATAAATATTTCGCTTAATTGAGTTTAATCTTAGTTACAAATGAACTGCATGTTGACTATATAGGTAGGGGTTGTCAATGTGCCATGGCCTGGTGAGGGGCAGAAATATGTGCCCTTGAATGGAATACATTAACATGACCACTCTAGAAATGAATATGAATTAAAAGGCATGAATAACGCTTGGGTTATATAGCTCTAATTGTCCCCAGCACTGAATCTGCCACACCCACTAAAATAAGTACTAGCAAGTACCCCGTCACATAGTGGCACTTGACGTATTGCAAAGTAAGAATGCAGTAGCACAAGTTATCTTGCTCAGTTATCATTCTCTACCATTGGTTAAGGTTACATAAGTTTCCCTCTCCTGCTCTTTATCTGAACTATCTGAGCTTTTCTTATACCCCACCTGTCCTATCTTCAGCTCTTCTTCTTGAGTCATGGAGTCCCCTTTTCCATTGTCTATCTCTCCTGTCCTACTTTGAGAAACTTTTGTCTTCTATTTCGTTCTTTTGAAAACTTAACCCCACCTTCCCCCGCTTTTTAGTTATAATTAATCGCTCGCCTTTTTGCCTTCTCTTTCCTTCCATTTTAAACCTACACCTTCTTACCTGGCCGATTCCATCTGCTTTTCAGTTACGATTAACTACCTTTTACCTTCTCTTCCGAACTTTCGCCTTCCTTTTTTAAGCCTATGCCTCCTTCCATCGTCTATCGCACCCGCTTTTTAGAAATAACAGCCACGTTCTACTGGTGATGCTTTACCAAACCACATAATGGTATTTTCTTGCAGCAACTTGGCAACTATGTTCGTATTGCTAGTACGTTCAACTACTGTAACAGTCAAACTGGATGGTAAACCAGCAATTGCTGTTACAATCTGTAATTCTGGAGGGCTGTCAAAAACATGACTATTTATACTTGGCTCAATTAGAAAATGTTCCACCTGACTGTCCTAGGATAAAAATCTGCTGGACATGTCATGCCTATTACTTGGAAATCAGCACTATCCCAGCTAAGACTGAACCAGTCCAGCAGCAGATGAGTGCTCAGAGGCAGCATGTGGAAGAAATAAGTCACATGATTGATAACTACTGTAAGACAGGAGTCAGCACTGATGCTGTTCTCAAACTAGGACAGAGTTCAAAGTGCACAAATGTGTCCTGTCTCTGCAGTCTGACTTCTTCAAGGCTCGTTTCAGTGATCGTTGCGACTCCAAGGACGGAGACCCCCGTGTGGTGGACATGAACGACTCTGAACTGAGTCCAGAACTCCTAGAAGCTCTTATTTCTGGAGCGTACACTGGCAAAGTAGAGGATTTTGACATTGCCATAAAAGTCTGTCTCTTAGAAGAGAAATGTCAGTTCTAAAGGAAGAGTGTGAATTACATCATTGGTAGTCAGCTGACTAGAGAGAATGTGTACATACTGGCCAACCAACATAATAATGACCTAATCTGGACAGACTGATCATTTTTTCAATCTGGTTATAATATGTGTAGTATGTTTATGATGGTTGATTGGCAGGAGTAAAGTAAGAAAGCATGTGTAGCCATGCTGCTCTTTATATATACTTAAGCAAAGAAGGTCCCCCTTAGCACATCTTTGGCTAGGAAATGGTCAACATCAGCTTTAACAAAACCTATATAAGATAGAGTTTCATATCCCTCAAGTTTGAAAATCCAAAGGGGCAAACAACACCTTATCAATTAAGATGAACCATGCTTTCCGTGAATAAGTAATGAAATGCTGCCTTACAGATAGAGACTGGACCTTGGTCTGTATGAATTTTTGTGAGAATAAAAAAAACACACCCCTTTTTGCTTCAACGTTGCAGCAAGGTATTGTCAAAACATAAGTATTTATGTGGTTGAGTTGATGAGCCTTCAGAAGTGTCCATTAATTTAAAACATAATCGGCGAGCGAGCGTAGCGAGCGAGACACTTACAGGGGTAACACAATCGAAAATCGGGGATGTTTGTTTATTTATTTATTTATTTATATATATATTTGGACGTATGTATGTCATTTTGTACTTTGACCCTCCGTATTTTTGTGTTCGCTCGATGTTCGACCCCGTCCCAAACTTCACTAAACAGAATCCTCTGGTTTAGCGACCATTACCCGTATCACCTTAGAAATTGAATTTTTTACGGTTTTGAATTGTTTTGAAAAGCTTATGGGAGCTCCATTTCTATTCGAGTTAGTGGCGGTGGTAAGTTTGTCACAGTTATAAGCACTACTCAACAGCATTTACTTGACAATTCTGATTCATTGTCCACTAGACGAACCACGAAGGTAAGTCTTGCGTAGGTATGTTCAGTTGTGTGAAAGTATTATGCGTTACAACTATTATTAAGAATATCACAAAGAAATTTTTAAATAACGTGACTTGATTTTGTTGCTTCTTTTTCAATTCAAACAGTTGAGGGGAGTGGTTACTATGGCATTGAAACCCCTTTACCGTATATGCGTAATTTAACAACTCGACTTTATTTTAGTAGTTTGAATAACAATAGTGTAGTTTAAGGCTCGCTCGCCATTTGTGCTCAAGCACACCACTAGTTCTTAACTTGCTTTGACTTGTAATAGCCTCGCGGGTGCAGTTTAGGTAAAAGGTCGCTCTTCCGATACTAGACTTGAATTTTCAATGGTCGTAAGCTACTACTAGCAAAAGGTTTTGCAGGTCTTGTCAGTCAAGCATGCAACTTTGTTCTCTCATGGCAATTAGCATGTACCATGATTACTAACTTTCCAGGACAAATTGTCTTTCTCTGCAAATCCGTGTGGGACTGGTTAGTAGATAAAAATCCAGGACACTTCAAGTGTATGGACTTCAGCTTGTGAGTGGAATTTGGAAGATTTGGCAGTGTAATTATTAGAATGTAAACAAATTGGTAAACATTAGTGGAGTTAATACACATAGAAGTTCATGGTCACTCTGTTACTTGTAAGCTCTCAAGAGACAGCTTATGCACATGCAATTGTTCAGGGAGTAAAGGATCTACACTTACCTTCAAATAACTTAGTTGCTAGGTGCTACAGTGCATTTCACTTAAAGAGTAGAATTTTTAAAATTTTGAAGTTGTCCACTTTTTTCTGAGATGTATGAAAGATGAAATCCTTAAATTAAGCACACATGTATGCTAATGTATTATAAACAAGTTGCCCAAACCACTTTGTGGTTCTGTGGTTACTTTTGTGGGTGGGGCTGGTAGAAGCTACAGCATTTGCATGGGCAATTCTTTCCTTTGTGCAGGGAAAAAATATTTTCGTTTTCCTCCCGAGGGGAAGTGGGAAAAGTTTTTGCTTTTATGCTCTCCCACTGTTTTTTGACAAACTTAGAAATTATTCCGAACCTAAAAGTGTAGTGGTTGTACTGTTGGAGTTCATAGTCGTATATGCAAAGCTCATTTAACAGCTGATCAATAACAGCTGATCAATAACACACTCCGTAAGTAGTAAGTTCACGCCCTCACACCCTCACACCCTCACAACCAGTTCAAGCAAAGTCTTCAAAAGCGGATGTAGATATTCCCACAGATCAAGCTAAAGCTACCACAGGCGGCAGTTGTGATTAAATTAAAAAAATTTAACCGCAACATTAGGCGGCAATTAAATTCTTTACGACTCAGGTCACGTGGATTCTTCATTGATTGCATTCCGCCAGAACCTGAAAGTACCGCGAGTGTCCCCAGACCCTCTTTTTTCCCCGAGCGGAGGGAGGGGCAAGAGGGTCTGGCCCACGAGACTATAGTAGACCCTCGTCATCATCTGGGCCTCACATATCTGGCTTTATCCAGCCTACTCACATCTAATCTAATTAAAGTGCACAACATGTGTATGTAGCTTATCTCAGGTTGTCAACAGAGATGAAATTTGTTTTCATTGGCAGCTATTGTTGTGCTGGTAAGCTGCGCCAGAGAGTTACACCACACTCCTGTCTGAGAGTCAACTTAAGTTCAGATCTAGTTGAGGCAAGCCCTTCTTATCATGATGGTTAATCAGCCACATAGTCCCCACCAGCAGAGTTTAATTCTTGCAGAGAAAGTCAGGCAAAAAGACTTCAGCTTAATTTGATTAGAATATAAATATTCATTAAATAATTTGTTTAGTGGGCGTGGCTGTAGCATTGATATCCTGTTCCTTATTATGAGATGGCTTCAGTCCAGTCTTCTTTTTCCCTCTACAAAAGAACACAGGAATGGAAGTTGAGTAGCCCAAGAGATTGCCTGGAAATTGGGTGTGTCAGTGGATGCAAGCTGAACAGGAATTCTCCAGAGGTAGACTTTACAGTACCACTTGACAATGAGAAAAGAAGCTGTCCCATTTACTGGTATGTTAAACTTCATGGTAGCAGCAGCACAGTGGATAACAAACCAGTATTTGATATTAAAGTGTATACTGATACCAAGAACAATTCGATTGGCAATACTTTAGGACTGAAGCTGTCACTGGTTATCTTTGATGACAGTATCAATGTTCTATTCGAGAGAAAGGCTTACGCTAGTCTTTCTAGTGGTTCTGCTATAAATAGTAATATTTGTACCTGGCAGGTCAAGATAGAGGACATTCCAGAGGACTGTCCCTTTATTAAAATTTGCTGCACGTACCAGGCCTACAGCTCGAGTATTAGCACTGTCCCATTACACTCTGATCCAGATCGGTCTCTAATGACTGTTCCACATAAGGATGCCCATATGCAATATGGAGCAACAGTGATTGAAATGTTGGACAAGGACCGTACGACAGCAGTTAGCACTGATGCTGTTCTCAAACTAGGACAGACACAGTTCAAAGTGCACAAATGTGTCCTGTCTCTGCAGTCTGACTTCTTCAAGGCTCGTTTCAGTGATCGTTGGGACTCCAAGGACGGAGACCCCCGTGTGGTGGACATGAACGACTCTGAACTGAGTCCAGAACTCCTAGAAGCTCTTATTTCTGGAGCGTACACTGGCCAAGTAGAGGATTTTGACACGGCGGTGAAGATACTTCCCCTAGCAGACAAATATCAGTTCCACACTCTGAAGGGAGTCTGTGAGCAGTTCATCAGTGGTCAGCTGACTAGAGAGAACGTGTTAGATGTGTACATGCTGGCCAACCAATGCAGTGCCCTCACCTTACAGGAGAAGTGCAAAGTACTCATCAAGATGTAAATACCAGTATTCAAACAGAAGAATTGTTGTATTATATGTTTTCTATAGTTGTTATGACTGTGCAGTATGAGTTAAATGTGTCTATGGCTTGATATGAGTATTAGTAAAACAGTTAGTTAGGAGTAGTGTGAGGCATAGACAAGTTGTTATATGCAGGATTCTAAACTCTGCTGTCTTATGTATAAGAATTTGTGGGAAATATACAAAAAGAATAGAATAACAGGGGCGAATCCAGCACTAGCAACAGGGAGGGGTTTGAATTTCAATTAGGTCAAAACTTACGAAATTTATTTAAATATTTATATGATTTTGATGTTATGAGAAGAGCATAAATTAGCATGTATTTAGTCTATATTGTTGGTTTTGGTACTCTTGTACATTATAATTTTCCAATAACTTGGTTCGGAAGGGGCCTTGCTTCCCCCTCCCCCCCAATTATCTCTTAGTACCATAGTATCAGAAATGTCATTGTTTAATTGAGTTATTGTAGTTGCAAATGGAAACATCAAGTGCCAATGGTGAGGTAGGGCTCATCAAGACTGGCTTACTGCATTGCTTAGAGGAGGAGGGAATCTCTAGAAATGAATATTTAATGTCATGAATAATGCTTGTATCAGCACTGAATCTGCCACACCCACTAAAATAAGCATTCTCACAGATTGGCAATGGCAGCTTACAAATCCACTTTCCTCCTGTACCAAGGCCTCCAGGAGTGGCAGATAGATGACCCCAGGGACTGCTTCGAGGCTGGCTGTTCCACTAGCACCAACTCCTTCTGCAAGTATACCCCAGACATGGAATACTCAGTGCCCCTGGCGGAGGGGAAGAGAAGTTGTGCGATATTCTGGAGGGTGTGTACTGCAGCGTATATTAATGACAAACTAGACGGCAAGTCTGTGTTCAGAGTGAGTGTGCATGTCAACTCCAAGGGGTACGCCATCTCCAAATCCTTGGGGTTGAAACTGAACCTCACAGTCTTGGATGAAGACAGCAATGTCATCAAAGAAGAGAAAACTTACAGTTCTATGGATGGAAGCAGAGCTATCAATACTAGTTATTCAAACTGGGCTGTCAAAATGGAGGATATTCCTCCTGACTGTCCCTTTATAAAGATATGTTGCACTTATCAGGTCTTTGATCTTAATCAAGGTACCATTCCAGCTCAGGCTGACCCCACTAAACCACAGATTACACGACCAGGGAAGGATGCTGAAAGAGAGCACTGTAAAGAACTGGCTCTTGTGTTAGACAAAGATCGTAAGACAGGAGTCAGCACTGATGCTGTTCTCAAACTAGGACAGACAGAGTTCAAAGTGCACAAATGTGTCCTGTCTCTGCAGTCTGACTTCTTCAAGTCTTGTTTCAGTGATCGTTGGGACTCCAAGGACGGAGACCCCCGTGTGGTGGACATGAACGACTCTGAACTGAGTCCAGAACTCCTAGAAGCTCTTATTTCTGGAGCGTACACTGGCAAAGTAAAGGATTTTGACACGGCAGTGAAGATTCTTCCCCTAGCAGACAAATATCAGTTCCACACTCTGAAGGGAGTCTGTGAGCGTCTGATCAGTGGTCAGCTGACTAGAGAGAATGTCCTGATGGTGTATATGATGGCCACTCAATGCAGAGCTCTGGAACTTCAGAAGAAATGCGAGACTCTGGTCAAGATTTAGACAACAATACAGGATAAATGATTCTCATTGGGTGTCGACCTGTTTATCAGATGTTTGTTTGTTTGTTTGTTTGAGACATTACCACTCAAGTGTCACTATTACTTACATGCATGTAATTGGTAACAATTATATTAGCATTGGGTATCTTATCATTGCATGTTCTTATTGGATTCAGTTACAATTGTCTGTTTATGGTTGTGTTTGACACACTGTATTTAAACTCATCTGACTTGAAGCCTAAATGAAAAATTTAGTTTCAAAGTATATGTCATTGCTGCAGTTCAAGCTTTACTTAGCAAAGTTCCGGTTTTTGAAGTTTAATTGGTAATCTTTACTAAAGTTGACTGGCCATGCCTGTCATTATGCATATTAATTACTACAAAGACTATTGGAAATTTTTAGTGTGTGTGTGTGTGTGTGAGTTCACATAATTTAGATTATACACATTGAATGTGTTTATCAATTTATGCTGCATACTGTATATACAAACATGTATAAATGCTACAAGTTTACGAAATTAAACCGTTTGAGTATTCCATTAATATTGTATATTTTATAACTACTCACTGGTACATGCAGAAACCTAACACTGCAGTGTTGCCTTGCCCCGGTGTGAATACTGCAAATGCAGACTTCAGCCATTGTGATCCAACATTAATTATTACTATAAATGTGTAATTTAAGGATCTCAGTAGCCATTTAGAGTAAGAAAAGGACCTATTAACTTAGTGTGATTATTTGAAGATGCTTTACTCTCTACACACAATCATCTGTTCAATAGAGGTTACATATAGGTGGCAATTTAAGTTAAAATAGTATTATTATGTGCGTATATGTATATTAAGCACACATACATATATATACTAAGGGGGTGTGGTCACCAGTGGTGGAGTAGGCTAACTTATTACTGATTGATATCTTGACCCTTTTTTTCCCCTTTTTTTTCCTTCCCAGAACCGTATTGAGCAGTCTCGCTACTCCCACATTCCTCTGGGCAACCTCCCTGCTGATCCTTACCCGTACATATCAGACGTGTTCTATGCTCGCTACCTGACCAAGCACAACCATGTATTGTGGGCGTCGCCCATGGACCAGCCTGACCTGGGAGGTAAGATTGGAAGGAGGAGAAGGCAAGGATTTCATTTAATCCTAATGATATTTGTGTGTCATTCCCTTTATAGTTACAGCAGCTAAACTACTTGTTGTTTATTGATGACAAAAAAATTGACCAAAACAGAGCAAGTGATTTATTATTAAAACGAGTGAAAATTTACTTCTCAAAATCACTATCTGCTCAATGAGAATTTAGAGTTGAACAGACATTAGTAAAAAAAAAACATTTCCAGTTATTATTTTATTATTATTGTTGTTACATATTATCATATTATCATTGTTTATACCATGGTTGCTGCGGTAACACCCATGGATTAAAAGTGATATTTTCCCGGTGATTTTTCCTGGGGCTATGATATTTTCCCGGTGATTTTCACTAATCCACCAGTACCTAAGCCATGCTCTAACTATTTTAGATCCCGTTTACCCAGGCCTGCCCAGTTTCCACTAGCAACTTTGTTTATCAGCATTTTCGGTGTCTAGCGAATTCTGTGTTTCCGGCCCAAAATTAAAATTCAATTAAAATTCAATTGAAGCATGCCAGAAAGTTTACTTTAGCAAGTTTACTTTAGCAAGTTTACTTTAGCATTGTAGCTGCCAGCTGTTATCTCCAAATCTAACTCTACCTGGGCTGCTCAGCAGTAAGCAGTAAAGCAGCTAGCTGTGGTAAATTCCTGTGGTAAATTCCTGTGGTATGAGAGCGGCAGGAGAGTTATATGTGGTAGGGCTGGTCTCATATAGGTGGATATGAGAGAGTAGTAGTAGCAACAACTATGGTATAAAACAGTTATGCCATGGCAACATCAGGGTTATGGAATATCACCGCCCTTATCCCGAGGGCGTTGGCCATGGCATAACTATTACTTATTTTATTGTCATCTTTATTATTATTATTATTACTATTATTATTCATTCTCGGCTGAAATATTTATAATCAAATTTTTTCTCGTTTTAACAGCCAATATTGTTAATTAAGAGGACTTCGGCAAGAAGTCGAAACGTCAGGTTAAGTTTTAATTAACAATATTGGCTGTTAAAATGAGAAAATTGTTATTATTATTATCATTGATTCAGTCATTCTCGGCTGAAATAATTATAATAATAGCAAATGTTTCTCTTTTTAACAGCCAATATTTTTGTCGGGTTAAGTTATAATTAAAAATATTGGCTGTTAAAAATTATTATAATTTTATTATTATTATTATTTTTTTATTTACTGGGAGAACACATGATTAGTTTTCATGAGACCTTTTCCTTGTGCTCCATAAGGTCGTGAAGATGACGACCATCGGTTAATGACAGACACAGAAGAAGGGAGGAGCATCAAGTTAAACTGCCCGGGGGCATATCCCACGTGCTGCATAGAACTCTCTCTGGACGGTCTTGCTGTCAACAGCGTGCTGCAGTCTCACCACATCAATGACTACGAGGGGGGCGCAGGGACGAGCACATCATTCGACTGTGCCCCTCAGGCGTCCCTAGAGGAGCTGATTGAGGGCACTGGGAACGCTCTGTCCGTGTATGATGAAGCTGCGCTGTGTTCGGCTTCCTTCAAGGTGATGAGGCAGATCGTGCATGCCTGGCTCATGGACGTGAAGCAGCATGGGAATTTCCACGCAGACAAGCAACTACAACATTTCTACCGGTCAGTAACATACCTATGTATCTCGTATTACAATGTTTCATGCAACACCCTTGATTGTCAGTCACCCTTTACCGAGAAGTACAGAGTGGGTGGGGAGGGGAAGAGAGAGAGAGAGAGAGAGGGGTAGGGGTTAGAGCTTAAACTTCACATCACTAGCCTCGACTGCTGCATGCACATGTGCATTAGTCAAGGCATATGTGCAGGGCATGTAAGACTCACCTAACTTGGAATCAGCAGCTATTCACTTAGCAACCACTAACTTAGTACAGTGAACCCTTTACCATATATTTGAGCATACTGTTTTGAAGTCCCCTTTTCCACATTTTTTTAATTCCCTGTAACTTTTGAAACATTATTATTTGAACATTCATACATACATACGTACATACTCATAAATATATTAAGTGGTGTGCTTGTGCACAAATATCGAGCGAGCCTGTTTAGTTACTGTCTCTCTCGAGTAGTGGTAACTTCTGTAGTATCAAATGCAAGTCTTTCTAACTATCAGAATTACCAGTCACTCTTGACAACAAGCTCTCAGCTACAAAACAGAATTCTGACTACCAATGGCTCTTGAACAATCGGCACTTCACAGCCCCCCCCCCCCCTTCCAAAATGGCGACGTTTTGAAATTACGTCTGGTAAAGGGTTTTCAATGTCATAGTAACCGCTCGCAGCAACTTTTTGTGACTTGAAAAACAAGTTTTTTGCAGGAATTATCTCACAATTTGAAGCCTAAATTTAAAACATGACTTGCTTAATGCTGTAGTATTCACAAAAACTGGGGTCAAGCCTAAAAAGCCGTGTTTTTTAGGAGAAAAAAGGAACCCGTGCGCGCGTTTAAGGGGCATACCTACCATCCATCCATACATACATACATATATAACATATACCTGATTTTCAATTGTCCACCCTAACCCTAGCAATATCTCGTTAGCTTCACTCGCTCAATAAGTAATACAAATGATAGGAAGAAACTAATAGATTAACCATGAGGAATAGAAAGAGGAGAATGTAGCATGCATGTGAGGTTAATACGGTACTGCCAAGGTCTAATTATTTTGTACTTTCTCAAGTTCAAGATAAGTTTACATGCATTAACTTTCAAGTAGCTGTAGATTTGAGAATGCAGTAACAGAATGCTGACTTTTATAATTCTTGTTCTTAGGATCACTGTATACTTGTTGGTAGTATCATAGACAGTTCGTTAGTCTGTATCTCCTGAACTGGTGGCAATACAGAAGTTGGAGTTACTCTCTAATTGGCGAGCAAGCGTAGCGAGCGAGACACTTACAGGGGTAACACAATTGAAAATCAGGGATGTTTGTTTGGACGTACGTATGCCATTTTGTACTTTGACCTTCTCATATTTTTGTGTTAGCTCGTTGTTCGACCCTGTCCCAAACTTCACTAAACGGAATCCTCAGATTTACCCGTAATCTGTCACAGTTATAATAAGCCCTACTAAACTGTATTTGCTTGAAAATTCTTTGTCCACTAGAGTAACTACGAAGCTAAGCCTTGTGTAGGTATGATTATACCAAACGTAAATAATGCTACTTGTTTTTGTTGCTTTTTTTTTTTTTTTTTTCAATTTAAACTGTTGCAGGGAGTGGTTTAATATGGCATTGAAATCCCCTTACCTTTACACGTAATTTAACTTGACTTTTCTTAGTAGCTTTGAGTGTTGAGTTAAAATTATCGTTAACAATAGTGTAGTTTTAGCTCGCTCGCCATTTGTGCTCAAGCACATCACTAGTATTGTATTATATACTCACATGCATTGCTTGCAGTATGGGGAGTTGTTTAGTGTTGCCAAGGTTAGACCGGTTTGTCAAGAGGAAGATAATTGTCCTACAAATCAGTTCGAATCGCAGAATGTTTTTCCTAAAACAAGTGACTAGCCTTTGATACGGCCATTGGAATGAAGCTGGAATGCCCTACAGTCTCCTAGACCTAGTCCTCCGTCTTCCCTTCTGGCTCAAAGGTCCTCATCCTTGTTCAAATACATGAACAATATTTAATTGTTTTCCATTTATTTGATTAGAATTCATTACATTAATATGATTTATGATTTCTCATTGGGGATATTTGTTTACCAGGCAGGAAGTGGGTGTGGCTTTATAGCAGGTGTTTTGTTTCACTTTCAGTTGCATGTAGTTCAACATGAAATAGCACTTGAACTTTAAATTACTTGTAGCAGTAAGTGAAGTTGAGGGGACTTTATAGGGTCACATGTAGAGCTTGGTCAGACGGACATCTCAATAAATAGAAATCTGTAATCAAGTGGGGAGGAATGGGGGGGGAGGGGGGGGGGGAGTATTTTGAGTTTTCTGATGTGTACTTGATGTTTGGCCAGTCTGGGTTCTTGATGATAGGGTTTCTAATGGTGAAGGGTACGCAGTGTATTTATTTATTGGAATTTAAGGTCTTGTTCAAGATACTGTTTGAACTTTCCCGTGATGTCGTGCTTTGACTGAAATTCCTGCAATCAATCCCAATTTGCCACAATTTGAACCTGAACTAGACAAGACTGTGGGTAAAATACTTCTAATGCTTGCTTTAAATTATTTATTTAGTCTCTCCCTTTGCTTTCCTAAATATCCAGTCGAGGGCTAGCAGGCAGGGTCTTTTCCTAGAGGTAGCTCTCTAGTGACCAACTTACTGTGACAAGTTAGAATAGCGGCTCTTGCCCCGCCTCTTCCTTCTTCTCTCCATTGAGAGCACTGCCAAACCCTAGATGTATGTAGCATTAAAACACATATTTCAATTCTTGATACACTTATTATATTATATGATTTGTGTTCACAACCAGGGTTTCATTTAGGGGGGGGCGAAAGGGGGCATTTGCCCCCCCTTGGGTTCTAAATGCCCCCCCCTTGGATTCTAAGTGCCCCCCACCCTTTTGAAAGAACCGATATTTATTAAGAGAAAAATGTAAACCAAATTAATAATAAACAATATTCACACAGCAATTCGTCTAGGTTTTTTGTTCCATACTGTAATAATGTCATTTAATTGTGTAGATGAGAGCGTCTCGGGTGTCTCCATGGCTATTTTCATCAAATAGGATAATTGTGATTGCCCAATTCGATTTCGAATTCGTGTTTTAATTAGTTTCATTTTGGAGAAGCTCCTTTCCACTGAAGCAGTGCTGACAGGGATAGATAGACATATGTTTGCCAGGGTGCTAATGTTTGGAAAATTTCACTAAGCATATCACTTGTGGTGAGCTCTTTCAACTGCAAGTGCAGGTTACCTTTCGGCTTCTTCGATAAGTAGCTTCGAAATGTTTTCCACTCCTCTCGGGTTTCGCGGGAAATAAGAGCTTCTTTGGTGTATTCATCTCCACCAGCAGTCTTAGCAGGCAGCTCTGCACCATAGTGAGCTAATAGTACATCTATTAAGTCCTCACCATATGTATGGAAGTCAGAAGAGTCAGCAGCTGGCACTTTCTTCGGATCAAAGATGCCAAATGAGGAGACAATATCTTGTGAAATAAATCTGCTGGATATGTTTGCCTTCAGCATCCTGATAAACGGTTCAGCCACTTGTCCTTGGAATGTAGCAATGCTTTCCGTGGTTAACGTGATGTCAGTGACTTCTTCGATCTCATTCTTTGCATCCATCAGTTCTAATACCCAGTTAGCAGCAGGTAACATGGCATCATCAAGTGTATTGAGAGTGGCATCAACAAGAGGGGTGATAGCTGTCAAGTCTATTCTCTCAGTCTGGAGAGCTCTGCTCAACTTCGCCACTTGTGGCAGAACATAATCAAGGAGGTATATGGCCACTAAAGTTGAGGGCCTACATAAGGCTTTACTGATACCTAGAGCTTCAGGTGCATGTGTCTGCTCATAGATATTGTTTAGAGCAGTCACAATTGCACTGTAGCTAGCTTTGACTGCCTTCACACAGCGTTCATGGGACAGCCAGCGAGTATCTGATGGTTTCACAACTTTCAGCTCAGGTAAGTCAAGCACCTGCTGTACTGCTTTGAGACTCTCAGCTCGCTTAGGAGAATAGTGGAAAAATTTCCAGAGGGTGGTGAGTGTGATGTACACATGTTTTATCCCACTGGTAGCATTAGCTGCTTGAACGCATGCTAGCTGTAGCAAATGGCAATGGCAGTGTACGAAAAGTGCATGAGGTGAAATTTTCTTCAGGAGACTCTGCACACCATTGTGTTTCCCAGAGAAAGTAGCTGCTCCATCGAATCCCATACCCACCAGCTTGCTAATCTGTATGTTTTTATCTTTCATGAATTCAACAAGGGCAGAATAAATAGTCTTTGCATCAGTAGCTTTCAATGGAACTATATCCAAGAAGTGCTCAACAGGTTGACCGTCCATGTTCACCCAGCGGAAGAAAATTGAAAGCTCTTCTGTGGTCGTCACATCAGTGCACTCATCTGCCATTATGCTGAAATGGGAAGCTTGGCGAAGCCGTTTCAGTAAACATTCTTCAGCCCATAAGCCAACTGCCTCAACAAATTCAACAACAGCAACTTTAGATGTGTAGGTTGCATTTAATCTAGCTCTTTCAAGGAACCCCTTTAAATCTTCTGCACCACAACTTACGATTAGATCAATAAGTTCATCAAAATTTGTTGTGTGGGGAATGTGGCGACGAGCTAGAAAATGGGTGCAACGAATTAGAGCTTTAATGGCCATTCTGTTCTTCAACTTTTCCTCATCATTAATTTGTTGGAGTTGCTGAATGACTGACCCTTCTTGTAGTGCTGTAGCTGCAGCCATCTCTGCTTCACATGATAGGAGGTGAATATCACTCTTTGCATGAATTTTCATCTTCTCTATTGCCTTCTTCCAGTTCGTGAAAGGTTTTGAGATCCATGTTCCTCCTGTTCTTTGAAGAGAAATTCCTCTCTTCCTGCAAACCTTACAAAAAGCTCCTTGGAAATTTTTATCAAACATCAGCCAATTGAAGCTCTCTTCCCATTTTTTGTTGTATTTTCGACTGCTTGCAGTGATTTTCTTGCTTTTCTCATGTGTAGTTAATCTTTCCTTTGCATGCTTCTCATGGACAATTAATCTTTTCTTGGCAGGACTTGGCTCCAAAAACTCAGTATCAGATTGATTGCTGTCAATTTTATCTTCTGTGTCACTGCTACTTGAGTGGCCAGGTGACTTTGAAGAGCTTGCACCACAGAAGAAAGAGCGAATATCCATTTGAGACTATCTTAAGCTGTCAGGGACTACGAGTGCTTAGAGTTCTGGTTCTGGAAGTTGTAGAATCTGTATAGATCAAAACTCAACAACTGCTACGGTGAGCTGAGGGCTGGCCTTTTTATAGCCAGCCAGCAACCGTAAGTGTGAATCAACGTGTGATAAACCTAAGGGGAGGTGAGAGTCAGAGTTGAATAGTGTGTGAAAAGCATCTAAATAGTGAATGTCACAGTTGACTGAAAATTGCTAGACGGTGGAGGTGAAAATGAGTAGCTGAATTAACTTGTCAGGATCTGACATATGCAGACCTCATTAGATAAGATTATGTTTTTTTAATGTAGGACATAGGCCTTCCAATAATTCTATTTCACTCCCATGGTGACCAGTGCCGCCCGCCCCCCCTTACATTTTCAAAACTCTATTTTGCCCCCCCTTGCAAGAATGTCTGGATGAAACACTGACAACTGCTATTACCCTAATAGCTACATAAATAAATCAATAGAACACAGTAGTACCATGACAATGTACTATCTTACGTTATGGACATTCTGACCCTAATGTGATGTTTTCACCAAGCTCTCCAGGTGTTCGCTGAGTCAGAACTTGTTTACTTATTTACTTGACACAATGACATCAAAATATTCTTCACCAAAGCATCCAACCCACGTATAGTGGCGTGTGAATTGTGTGATCTATTAAGATTTGGCTACCGTTAACATCAATTGCTTTTGCTGTATTACCATCTTAATCTGAGATCACTCTGCCCCCGTCAAACTTGTGTTTTCAAACTCTAAACTTTGAATGTCCTCCTCCTTTAAGGTTTCAGTATCACAATTCTTTATGCCAATTTCTGTTGCCTCCTGACAGATTGCCAAAATAAGGTGTTAAATAATTGTTTGTGCTAATATTGGCATACAGGTTGGAGCGCATATCTCTCGTAGGTTGGCACCCACTGGCTGGGTGGAGGGTCACAGCTAATCCAATTAGAAGGAGCACTGGATGTATTTCTTGTGTTCTTACAGTAGAAATGTATTGGGTTCATTTCAGCAGCATCCTTGGAATGTGGTTATCCTCTTTTGTCCAGCAAGGGTTTTCCATTTGCGGGGAAATGTCATGGTCAGGCCAGCACAGTTTAATTTAGGGACTCAATAGAGTTCGCGTAATCTTTAGGAACTGTTACTCTGGCGATATCGTCCTCTCTCTCTTTCGTTGCTGGTCAGGTCTTTGATCATTCACTGGTATGTCAGATATTTATGCTGGTGATGCACGGGCTACTAATGGACTCTGTCAACTGGTATACTAACTATTAGTTTGAATGTTAGGCCATTATTCATTGCAGTAGAAAGTGTGGTCATCTTTATACACGTTGCAGATTATTTAAAGGATAATAAGCTATACTACCCCCCCCCCCTCCCCAATCACCACACACACACACACACACACACACACCATACACCATACATACATACACACTCAGAGGATATACATACATACTTATACATGCCTTATGTTTTTAACCCTATAGTTGGATCCACTCTACCAGTTCCCTACTGTATGAGCCGGCCCTTTGCCGAATGATCCACAAGCTCATGAAGAAGCTGTTCATGCAGCTGATTGGAGAGTTCAAGAGACTCGGCTCCACTATAGTCTATGCCGACTTCAGCAAGATAGTGGTGTGCACTCAGAAGAAGACGCTGTCGGACGCCAGTTCCTACATCACCTTCATCTTGCGCAGCATAAAGTCTCGGGAGCTCTTCCACACTCTAAACCTGGAGCCAGGCTACTGCTGGGAGTACCTCTTGTGGATGGATCAGGTGAGGACAGTTAGTGCGAGTGCTATCCCTTACCCATCCAAAGCTTTTTCAAAATATCATGGTCAATACGGTCATAGTGCTATACACAGATGTTAGACACATCTATGTCTGACTCAGAAGTTGCAGAAATTTCTTAATTACAATCACTGTCAATATCGTAAGATATCAGTGATTGTAGTGGATTACAGTCTACACTCGAACCTCTCTTATCCGGACAGTGTGGGACCAAGGGGTGTCCATAACTAAGAAATGTCCGTAACTCAGAAATACGCATTCAAATATCATTCGCTGTAGCTTAAGAACTGTCCAGAGTCTAACCTCACTAACTTTCCTTTCTTAATTTCCGCTATCATTATCTCCAGCTTTCTTGCTAGAGTTAAAATGCTATGCTTGCGTTTAAGTGCCGCGACCTTTCTTCCATCCTCTCTAGTCGTTAAGTTCTAGAAGAACTAGTGGGCCCACTGAACTAGCAGCGATGCCGCCTGTCAACAAGTTCTATGAAGAACAAGCAGTAGATGCACTAACTGCCTCTTGATTCCATGTTCTATCTCTTCAACACCGCAATCGAATTCTCAAAGTGACAAGTGAAAAAATTTGCAAATTTTATTCATTGATTTTTTGTATTGGTAGCTTATTAACCGTCAGTCACTGGTGACCGGTAGACAGAGGTGTCCGTAACTTAGAAGAACGGATAAGAGAGGTTCGAGTGTATTCTCTCTTCTATTCTCTTTAATCCACCCTGGCGTGTGTGAGAGTTGTTATTAATAGTCCACCCTGGCGTGTGTGAGAGTTGTTATTAATAGTCCACCCTGGTGTGTGTGAGAGTTGTTATTTTTGTCACTCTGCTTTGTAACTTGTTAAAGTCACTTCAGTTTATTTCAATGTGAAGGTGAAGCAATGATTTTAAGTCTTTACAGTAAGTAAAAATATGTTCAGGGCATCTATAGTGAGTAGTGGGTGAAAGTAAGAAAGAGGAATGGAATAGGAAAGAGTGTTCATTTACATGTAGAAACAGGAAAATTGGATGACAATCGGATTGAGAATAAAATTGATCCAGAATACGTCTGGTAAAAAATAGGTTGTATTTTATTCACGCATTTCTTAGTAGACCTAGAAAATTAGTTCTTGGAACTCCCAGTACAGAAAACTAGATATAGGGTCAAACTCACTGCAGAAAGTCTCAAGCTTTCTCTTTCAGTGATTATGCTCTCCTGTACCACTCCATCATTTATTTCCTGGCAACCACCTACCCAATTCTTGGAAGGGCAGCAGGCTTGTGAGATCGTGTTTTATGATCTTCTGGTGAATAATTTGGATTAAATAGTGAAGATTCTGTACTACAGGATTCTCAAGTGAAGTTGATCTTTACAACAACCTAATTGTACTCGTGTGTGCATACATGTACATACATCCTGCTCAGGATGACCACCTGCATTTTGAATTTGATTTTAAATTTTTTAGACCTTTGACTTTTATGCCTTCATAGGACACGGAATACAAGCCGAGTAGGGAATTGGGTCAGTACATTGCTATGGTAACACATGGAAATCCTACATCAGAGTACTGATATCCCCTCCTACATATAAGACTAATCTCATTATCTTAAATTGACACTTAGTGAAATGTGATCTCTTGTTTACCGACTGACTTCATTGTGTGTGGCCTAGCACTGACCTTACAGGACTAGCTCCATACGGTGTCACTCCTTATAGTTTTTCTGATTATCTCTCAGTGCACATACGCAAGAGGGTTGTAGTAGTCGTCCTGTCTGTTTGTTTGTCTGTTTGTTTGTCTGTTTGTCTGTCTGTTTGTCTGTCTGTTTGTCTGTCCCGCTCTGATTTTGGAGATTACTGACAATTAACTGACAATTAACAGTTGATTTAGGTATGAACTTTCTCAGGACGAAGATTTAAGACCTTTTATTGTGCTACTTTTTTTAATTTCAGGCTAATTTTTATGGGCAATGCCCCCTAGCGCACGTCACAATCACGTGAGCAAATAATTTCTTGCAGCCAGCGGTGTAGTTCGCTTTATGCTCAGGGAAGTTAACAGAGTTAAAAGAAGTGAAGTTTCGCGTTGAAAATGTATATCAGTGCATGTTTTTATTGAGTTGGTAACAATTCTTATGGTACGTACGTAGCCTGGAAATATCTGACTTTACACTTGAATGTGAGCAAGCGGCGAATATTGGGCAACTAATTATAAATTAATTATTATGCCTGAGAAGTGCTGTGTCTAGATATAGAATCATTAAAGTGTGTAATTGCATGATATAATAACTCTGTCATTTTTTAATGGCATAATTGATTCTTGTAGGATCAATTAGAGCGATGATAATACAGCAATTTAGAACTTGTGCTACTGTAGTGCTACTGTAATTACTAAGAATTCTAGTGCAATGAACGCTGGATAGCACACCTGGCTGCGGTGGAGTGTCTTGCTAATTGGTTTAAAAAAACCTTTTTAAGCATAACTTATGGGAAGTCAGTCACCTAGCTGCTGCTGTGTACTTAGTAAACTTTGTTTCTTCTACAGGCAAACTATGGAGGAATATCAGTCCCTCTCCCTAGATCTCTGCGAGGAGGGGATGAAGATGATGAAGCAGATGACAGAGAAGAAGGAGCAGAGAGACAGGATGACAACGGAAACCACAGCGACCAAGAGGAATCAGCTCCTATGGAGGGGGAGGGGCAAGGGGGTGGAGCCTTAGATGAAACCTGGGGAGATATCAGTTTCCACAGCGCCAACAGAGACGAGATACCTGCAGGCAGTGACGAGGACACGAGAGAAGTGGAAATGAACTGGCATATCAGCAAGTATCTCCCAGAAGAGAGCTCATGTAGAGGATGCTTCCAGGTATAGTATGTGGTGGGATGATTGGGCAATGGTGACTTATGGCTAGCTATCACAGTAGAATTTGAAATACTGGTGTTTATTTTATAATATTTTATTTTCTTGACATAGGCTACGGCTTTTTAATATATCTATGTGTTTAAAAAATAAATACATTAATTTACTTATTAACCACACAAATGCATTCTATAATATTACAATAGCACTATCAAATAACTAAATGAAGGAGTAGTAATAATGGAATTATATGAAACACTGTCTAATATGGATGAGTTTAGCAGGACAATCAGTGCCCTAAATACACGTAGTCAGGTAGACCAACAGTTGCCTAGTATAGACAATTGTCTGTCTCTTTGAGTGAAGTCACCAGGAACTTGAACTGATGCTGCTTCCTTTTCCAGAATCTGCTAAATTGACTGTTGATGAGTACCAGGATATTGGCACAGGAGAGTCCGGCTGAAGTCCTGAGTAGCTGAAATGCCTAGTTAGGCTGGAATGTTAGTGTGTTAATTAAATGGAAGGTGGTACTCGTAAAAAATACGGCCAATAAGAGCTACAAACTGGTTAACTGCCAAAGAGCAAAGTTCAATTAGGCTTGGTACTAATGAATTCTTCAGTTAGTTGTCAGCCTAAGCTGGTAGATGTTGTACTTCTTGGAGTGTTAAACTTGTGTATGTTCATTCTTCAGTCCAGGTGTTCGGTACTGGTTTAAAGTGGTTTTTGTCATGGTGCTCATGTGATGGTTAATTAATATTGGAAAATTAACCTCCAAATGTTTGAGTTAAACTGTTTGCTAGGCCATATTTTTATGCTAATAAAAAATAAAAAGTCAAACCTGGCAAACTGACTTCTTACACTAATGCATTGAAAAGACATGGTCATGGAAAGTGAGAGAATGATTGCTGTGAATTGAAGGGGCAAACACTTAATGGGTCTGTCTCTGGCCGAGGAGGATTTGCTACATAGTATGTACAAGTACATGTTCCTCATGGGACCATCCCATAATGAACACCCGTAACCTTGGTATTGGTCAGACCAAGCACTGTTCCCTGGGGCAGGCCCTGGGAAAGTGCATAATGTGGAGACACTCTCTGAAATGTATGTATCTGTACCAAGAACAATGTAAATGTGTACTTACATGAGAATACCACTGGAGGCTGCCATGTAAAAATGCTTGAAATTCTGGTTTAGTTTTTTAATATTAGCTGCTGAGGGAGGAAAGGTAACCAGGATTGACATACATAGTCATAATAGTCATCATCATCATTATCATAATAATAATCATAATATCAGCACGTGTGGGAACTCATTTCTAATAGGAATACATGTGCACACACACATGGCATTGACATGCACACACACACAGGTGGGTGTGTCCCTTTCATCTACCTCTCTACAGTATATACATCAGAGGAAATAAAGCTATCACTGACCAGCTTGGTCCATTATAGATTGAAAACAATTTCAGGAGCTCTCAAACAATGTTGGATTCCTCAACATCATAAGCCAACTTTCTAGCGAATTCCAGGAGCGGAGCTGGATAAGCGTAGACCTACGTACGTATGTATGTACACACTAGAAGCAGCGACATCAAACTATCTGTAATCAAATATCTGACGTACAGCTGAAAGCAACTTGATGAGATTAAGAAAGTTCTTGTTGTATCTCTGCAGTGCCAGACAGTCTCATTGGTCCACGCTCGCTCCCGAGAGCCAGCCAAGAGAATAAAGGAAGACATTCCATATTCCCTGAGTCTTGGCCGGTGTTGGACGTGGTGCAGTATTGAAGTCATTGTGTAGCAGGAGGGCAGTGTCACTTGATAGGAATACTAGCACTTGTACTGATACAACGTAGAACCAGTAGGTGAAGACCAAAAACATTGCTGAACACGGGGGAGTGATGGAGACTGGAATTATGGGGTATACCTGGGCTTTAATTGGGTATGTTTTGTTCTAAAATATCACTGTTTTTTGTTTTGTTTTGTTTTGACTGTGTTAACAGTGACAGCTACACCCAGCCTCTGCATATGTTAATGCAATAACTTCCTAGACATATCACTTGCCTTCATTTCTTATACACAGCCTCCATGTTTGTGGCTTTGTAAAAAAAATATTAGAATAATTGGATCTGTTGGAATCAGAATCTGTATATCTGGTTATCAGATCAAAACTGGTCAACGTCAGATGACCACACAGCACATGTCAGATCACATGTTAGGACGTTTTGTCAAAGTTGAGAGAGGAAGTCTAATTGTTGCTCTAATAGTGGATCTCTATCACACATGGCTTGTGAAGTGGTCAACTAGAGAATGAGACCAGGAAGGGCATTGAACTGAAGCATGATATTACTTGTTGTTGGTTTGGTTGTATTTATACTGTGTAATATTCCAAACTTGTGTCATGTAATTCACTTATTTTATATTGGAAGGTGTTGAAATGGCCGACATTTTCTTGACCTAAAATTTTCAGATTTATTATATCACAACCTGAATGTTATTATTTGTGCTGTACTGTTTGCTGCTAAAATATAGTTTAAAATTATCATACAAAGAATACGTCTTTTGGGTGAAGGGAAACAGAAAGGGGGAGAGAGTGAGAGAGAGAATAAGTAGAGCACTCACATAGTTGTCAGGTTTAGCCGTGTGGAAAGTCCATGATTGAACTCTGAACCGGTATTTTAAAAATGTTTAACACAATGTTTCTCTCTCTCTGTGCAGGTCATAATTGGTGGACATATCCGAGCACTCTATGAGCATGCTAGGCAGGAACGTCTAGGCCACACCCCTGGCTCCACCCCAGTGAGACGGCGAGTGAACACCAGCCAGACGCAGATGTGCTCTGACTCTGCTCTGGCCGCCAGTCTGGTCACTTTTGTTCAAGAAAGAATAGAAAAGGAAGTGTCAGAGCAACTTCTACGGTAAGTCATGTGTGCTTATTGGTGATTGTTGCTGTTGTTGTTGTTTTTTTGTAGTTTTTTTTATTTTTTACTTGTTATTATTTTTTGCTGTTAAAAATGTATTATTTTTGTTATTGCTGTTACATGTATGTCAACTAATACATTCTCCACTCACACAAGTTATATGTTGCTACTCACGAAGAGCATGTGATCTCACTGGTTTCCCTGCCACACCCCATTCTCCGCCCTCTGTCACCCCATACTTGGACTAGCTTTGTTGTCTGTCAGACATGCCCAGTGCAGTGGGTTCAGTGAGAGGTCAAGTTAGCCAGACTGATGCATAAACAAGTTTGACTTGATGATGGGGTGGAGGACCCCCTACAGCTCAAGTTCAATGAGCACATCTCCCCCACAGTCTGGTGACAGTATGTGTGATGTTTACGTGCGTGCGTGCATAATATGTGCATGTATATTTGGTGTGAACTTAAATTCTATTATTATTAGAGCAATCCGTTGCACATCTTGAGCTTTGATCTAATTGAGTTTTTGAAGTTAAATTCAAGGTCTTGAATAGTAGTGATCTTACCAAGCTAGGCCTCAGTGTGAAGTCCATTCAAATGATTCATTACTAATTCTTTGGGCACAATAGCTTCTTCCGTTCACATTTTAATTACTACTACTACTTCACAGGGTTCTATCTAGTGGGGGGACCTCAAATTTCCCAGTTCCCCTCCCCCCTAATATTTACTTGCTATGTACAGAATACTATTAAGCTGAGCCCAAAATAACAGCATTAGCTCAAAATTGTTTCATTTTTGAAGAGAAAATTATTTTTGCTTTGTACCTTAAAATATATAGAAACGGTGGACTTGCCAAACTTTCCTGCCCCTTTTCTAGATAGAACCGTGCTTCAAAGTTTCAGAGCATACTACTCACATGTAAACCTGCACTTTTAAATTCTTTGAATTAAATAGTATATAATATTTATGCATGAGGATTATTTACCTCCCTTAAACATGTACACACACACACACACACACACACACACACACACATGCACAGTATGGTTCAAAGTGTCCACGACAGTCTCGGCACGGTGAGGCCAGGTCACGATGAAGAGGAAGGTATGTTTCCCTCTCTACCAGGCTCTCACTTATCCCTCACCAACCCAGCACTGGAGCTGGTCAAGACCATATGCCAAGTCTTGTCTCTTGACAGCTCCACTAGACATCAAGTCACCAAACTGAGGTCAGTAACATACCACCCTTAATTACGGTTCTGTTCCAGTTAGAATATTAGATATACAGTGTTTGACGCACGCATATTTTCCCTTGCTCTTTATAGTTAGCTTCTATGTTCATATTACACACATATTTTAGTCATGATGATGATTATTAGTCTATGATTGTTAAATTAACACCAGTAGTAAGTTACTATACGTATCACAGCATTCCTGTTCTCTTCAGCTAGTTTCCATGGGATACAGTAGATAGTGTTAAAGAAATTATTAGTTGGTGGTGTGTTAGATATTTGTTAAAGCTATACAAGAATTATTGGAATTCTAATCTAACAAACACCGATTCAACTGTTTTCATGTCAAAGTTACCGCATTCTGTGACAAATTATCTGTTTTAATACAATTTTGGGTGAGAAGTCATCTTGTTTGTTTGTTTGCTTGTTGGCTTGTTTGTCATTGTTGTTAAGCCTGCGCAACAATATTTAGTGATAATAAGTTATGCATATCCGCAAACAGTAAAATTTACTTGAGTTGGTAAATTGTTATTATTTTCGGTCTGTGTCCTTTGATCATAATGGGTGTGGCTTGTTAATCTGTGTGATTTGTGTAGGCGTGACCTGCTCAAGTTGATTGGTGTACGTGAGTTTTCTCTGGAAGCTTTGTTCCAAGATCCTTGTAGGACTTTCATCTTGCCAGAGGTAATTATATGTACCCCTGTGTTAATTACCCTGAAGTAGATGGACATAATTATGACTGTGCTCAAACATAGTCTTATCACAAATTAACTAAATAGGAGAAATACATAGCATTGTGGATGAATAATGAGTATTTATTAATTTATTATTTATTTATTTTATTTACTTATTTAATTATTTGTTTGTTCGTTTGTTTGTTTGTCTATCTACTTGTATATTTATTCATTCATTTATTCTTTGTTATTATTATTATTTATTTGATTTATTGATTTGGTTGGTAAAAAATTAGAAAATAGACTATAATCTCAGTGCTCATTTACCTATTTTGCAGCATGACTCTTAAAGTGCCAGACTTTATACTGCTGTGGTTGTACCCTTTCTTAAATAGTTGATTGGGCTCCCTGAAAAATCCCAATGTTCCTTTAGCTCTATTAACATGGTCTCTCTCTCTCACTCAGCTGATAAATTATCTAACTGTTTATTTCCTTGCTGTAAACAAGTCTGTCTCTATTACCCCCCAGGTCATATGTGAAGTTTGCAATAATTGTCGGGACTTGGATCTGTGCCGAGATTCCTTCTGCGTCTATGATGAGCCCAGTCAAAGGTAAGCAAAGTGTGTGTTACACGTGTGTGTGCACGCCAGCAACAACATGGGTGCTGTTTCCGTGGAAATTGTGCCTGGCTTGAAAATGGGAAATGTAGAGTGAGTTTGTCTTCTTGCTTCATTTGTTAAATAAAGGTTTCATGAATTTTTAATCAATGAAATATTATTTAATACTCTTGTTACATATTAAATAAAATGTTCATTCATTTATCCTCTCTTTCTCATTTATAACATTTTTTTTGTATTTCCTTGCTCTTTTTGTGATTCTAATTCCAATACTCTAATTCCAATACTCTAATTCCAATACTGCCTTTCCTCACTCCATTCTCGTGCAGGTTGCGTTGGTGCTGCTCTCAGTGTAGGAATCCATACAGTATGGAAGTCATAGAACAGAGTCTGGTGGATGCAGTCAATAGGAGATCTCTCGCGTACATATTACAGGACTTAATTTGTACAAAGTGCAATGGGGTAAGGAAGAGATAGAAATGTATGGTACGATGATGAAGGGTGGTGGGGTGCTGTAGCAGTTAATTAATTGTGATGCACTAAGGTTTTGTTGTAATCCCCTCCCACTATAAATAGTAGTACCAAATTGTGAATTCTCTAACATGTATAATATTGCAGACTTATGTAGAATAAACTAGTGCAAATAGCATTTGTACAGTTTAGTTTTACAACTTTACAGAGTTAAGTACTGAAGTTTGAAGTCACATTCCATGCTCAACTAGACATAAATCAACTCCTTAGCAAACATTCTAACCTATGAATTGCTTCACTTCTAGTGATATTTCAATAGCCCTTTGTGATAAGCTGGCATACACATTGCTTCAAAGAATACTGGAATCAAGTCTTGTATGTACAAGCCTTGTAAGTTTGTGTGTATATTGCTTGATTAAACACTGGCTCCTCCTAGATCTTCACTAGTCTCAGTGGCTAGATGGTACAACACCATCTGATGACTTGTCTCACTGGAGGAGGGGGGTATACGGACTTCTTGTACGTTGAGAATCAATATGTAATTCTCATGTCTAACTTTAACTTCACGCCTTGTACCCGGTACACAGATTGGATGAGAGTTGTCTTAATTATCAACATGATGACATTGGTCTAAGAATCCTATCGATCGTGATGAACTTTTATTGCTGCATTCCTTCTTGTAAAAACAGCTTTGACAGTGTCTAGCCCTGTAAGTAGAGTGGACACCATTAGAGGTCGCCAGTTTCGCTGCAGTGCATAGTGACAATTTGAAATTCACATGTTTTAATTATGTACGTAGTGTTGAAGGTGACTGCTGTCAGCAGAGCATGTTTAGTAATTTAATGGCAAAGATGAACTTTTTTTTACTTTTGGTATTTTCGCAATTAGAGTAAGTAGTATCCAATTTAACGAGGAAGGATGACCACTGGCTCTTAATACTGCAAGGATCACAGTAGACAGGATTCTTGTTATGGAATTTCTCATAGAAATTTGTGGGCTTGAGTTGACTTCATTTTGCCAGTGTGGTGTCAAGAAGTAGTGTACAGAAGTTAGACCAATCATAGATAAAACATGCATGGACCACGCACACACATACGCACATTCACACACACATATACTTACATACACATGTCCACACACACATACCCACACATGATTATTATCGATACAGCTTGTAACAACTAGTGAGCACATGGCTGCAGTGAGAGTCATTGATTGAGTCAGCTATGAGAGGAATGGGTGACAGCTCGCCCCATAGAGTCATACCTGCTCTGGGGGAGGAGTCAAGCAACGGGCAATGAAATACAAGATATGATAATGACGTGGCCAGTAGTAGTATTATAGAACCACACAAGTTGCGATTCCATACTCCTTTACACTGCTGGATCGGTTTTGTCGGCCTAAATTTTATGCTTAGGAATGAAAATGAGCTGCATGTGGTACTGTATTGCAAAGGGCCGCGTGTATTAAGTATATATTGGCTATCCGACATTACTAATCCATGCTTTTGGTAACTCTCACTTCATTGAATATTGTCAAAACCAGCTGTGTTCTGGATTCAGTTTGTAGGAAGTTTGTGTGTATTTGTGTGTGTGTGTGTGTGTGCACATGGTAGATGCATTCCCTTGCTCCCCCCCCCCCCCCCCCCCCCCCCCCCCCCTTACACACACACACATCCTATACCAGGAACCAGGTGGGTGTCCATTGAATTGTTGGACTCCCCATGGTGATTGCAGGAGTATTATATGCCGGGGAAGCACAAGAGATAAACAAGTCATTATCCTTGCACAATAATGGTACAGATGTGGTAAAAGGGGGTATTTAAATATTGCAGGTGGCTTATGAACGAGATCCAATTATCTTAACACAATATAGTGTAAGTAATTGGATGACTGTTGTCTTTGACAAGAGATAAAGAAAGGGAGGGAAAGTTTGAACGATAGAGAACTAATTACAGCACTAAAGACTGGTCCATTGAAGGCACTTTGAAGTGAAGGTCACATGGTTCCCCCCCCCCCCCCCCCCCGCTGCTGGTAAACATTGTGGGGAAGACTTGTTTGTGTTTATTCCTAGTTTCTAATCTGATTGTCTTGTTTGGTCATGTCTGGTTGCTTAATTTTGGTAATAAAGGAGCGACTGCTACGCACCATAACATCTTAGTGTTAAAATGGCGATATTGAGGTGTTGTTGGTACAGCTTAGTCTATGTAACTTAGATACCTAATTCAGTCAGTCAGCGAATGAGGGGATCGCATGATGCAGGTGTGAACATTTGGAAAAATACGGGACATATTAGTTAACTTTCTAACAGCACTGGAGCTGTAGTCGATTTGTTAAGTCAATGGAGCGTGCTAATTCCCTTACAAGTCCAAGCAAGATCACTAATCACATGATGTAACATATTTATAATTAAATTTATTATTTCAGCGTGACTTGTTCTCCATTGAACCTTGCAACTCCTGAGTTCTCTAAAGGTCTCAAATGTCTTTATGTTCCATTGTGTGTCAGTGACTTGATCAGGTACATTTGCATCACTCTTCTGAACAGGGTTTGGATGTAAAACGAATGATGTAATGGAGGGTGAAATGGATCAAAGCAGACAAGTGGCTGGGCTTTTTAAGCATTATAATAATAATAATAGTAGTAGTAATAATAATAATAATAATAATAATAATAATAATAGCAATTATTATTATTACTAGTTAGTAGTAATGATAATGATTATTAATCTGTCAGACCAAAGCTATAACTATACCCGCAAGTTCCTATGTATGAATTTATAAGAAAATGGATTTGGCAATTATCACCAGAGAAAAAGAACGCAGTTTTTTGTCACTAAATTCCTTTCTATCAACTATTTTTTTCATATTAAAAAAATGGTGTTGTTGTTTTTGAGGATCTCCAGTCTCTATTCTATCTTTATTTGGTGGATCTTTTTCTGCACTTGTTGGTCTTCACTCATTAAACAAGAATGTCATGACTACCAGTGTCAGTGGGAATAACAAACACTGTGACGGTTTACGAACCTGATATCTGCACTGCCCACTCATTTGTTTCATCAAACTGCCCGTCATGAGGTCTACAGTGGCCCTGCGGTTTTCTGCTGTGTCCTGACTGAGGGTCAAGAAACTCCATAAGAAGACACAAGCCTAGTCACTACCATTTTCATCCTCAAATTGAGTGCCAGTCAAAATGGCCGCATGTACTACTGTACATGTCTATATGGCAGGCAGCAATCAGCACCACTAGACAGCACTCTGAACTCTGTGCAGAAATAAGGGCATGTATGAGATCATATCATAATTGGTAATGTTTCTGAAGATAGTCGCAAAAATATATTTACACTAATTTATTGGCGAGCGAGCGAAGCGAGCGAGCAACTCTAAGATGTAGTCTATGGAAATCCTGAATGCGTCGTCGTTTAAACGCTCGCGCATATATACGTCGTCGTTTAAACGCTCGCGCACATACGTGGTCGTTTAAACGCACGCGCACATACGTGGTCGCATATTATGCTTTTTTCTAATTTTCTCTCGTTACTCTAGCTAATGGTAGTGTAGCTAATCATATACCATTCAACTATCATTGGTAGAGCTACTCATTCAAGCGTTTCATAGTCATGAATATCACTAGATAATGGAGCAGTCCACAGTGTGGTACTGATGTGGAGATCTTCACATTTGCCCACTTGCTGCAGATTGACATTCAGTCATATTCACGACTCAACACTACCTGGCAGAGGTACTCTCCCACTCTCAGGATTGAAGACACCATAAATATGATGCCAGGAGAAGACAGCAACATGGCTTTATACATCAAGCACATCCCATCTCATTTTCAGGTCGTGCAATCTGTCCTCTAATTTTAGGGTACTATCTCTATGCCAATTAGCTATGGCCAGCTTCCAGTATTATGCGTCTGTAAAACTGAATTACTGTCATGCTTAGCATGTGGACACTTCAGAGTATCCCCCATCCCCATTTCCCCCTTTACACGTTTCCCCCCTTTACATGTTTCCCCTTTACACGGTTCCCCTTTACATGTTTCCCCTTTACACGTTTCCCCCCTTTTCCCCTTTTCTGTACTTTACACATTATTTTGTTATCATTGTTACTTTATCATGAGGAGTACCATTCTTTACCCTTTACCAATCATCATTTCCCCCTTTACATGTCATTACATATTCTACTACTAATAATGAGATGTGAATTCAGATTTGGCAACCTGCAGGAAGAAAACCAATGCAAATTCAAATCAAACGACCCCAATGCAATTGAAAGTGTCAACATTTCCCCAGAACTTCGCTCGCTCGCCCAACCAATGCTACACGAGCATTTTCTAGTTTAGTAGAACTGGATGTGTCGGATATTTACACTCAACATACACACTAACCAAATGAGCTAGTCCAGGAGGTTATTTCATTCTGCACTGAGCATGTCAATTATCACTTCACTTCCTCTGACGCCCACTCATACGCCCGCGCATGCTGGAGTGCTAGACTTTAGCGTGTAAGACTGCAATTTAAAAATATTATAGATCAGAAATTCTTTAGGTTTGGAATTCATTAGAGAGGCAAGACTAAGTAGATGTTTGCATAACTCTAGATGCATTGCAGTAGACAAGCCAGCAAGCTGGACTCCGCCAAATGAACCCAACCCAACCGTAGCACCTATTAGCACCATTGGTTGTCATGACGTTTGCTTGATTACCCTCAGGCAAGAATTAAATATTATTTTGTTCCAATGTTTCACCCACCCAAGTAGACACTAGATTACCGAAGCGAAGAGTAGATTTAAGAATTGTTAAATTAGGAAGTACGCTGTATCGGTGCTACATGTATATCTAAGTGAGCTGTTAAGCCTAACAGGATAAAGTGCAGACTTTGAAGTTTCTTCAGGTTTTGTGGTTCACCGTACCTTCTTCTTGATGTGTGCAAACTTAAGTGATCTGTCAGTATAAATACATTTAGTTTCTGGCGTATTCAAATAGCGTCAATTTTCTAGGAATTGCTTGTACTGCTTGTGACTAATTAGTGGTAGGAAATAGTTCCTGCTCCCACATTTCAGTTTCCACTGTGTATTATTTATTTCCCTTTACATCCTCTCTACAACTCCTGGTTCCTATTGCTCTCACCTCTTAGTTCCTTCTCCATGTGTTGGTGGTATGAGTAGCCCCAAGGAAGTTGAGGAGACAGTCTTCAATTCTGGTGCACTTCTGTTTCCCATGTATGGTATTTTTCCCTCTCTTCTTTGGCAGGACTGAACATTTACTCAAGTAATTCAATTAGCAATACAAGTCCTAAGAGTTTGTTGTTTGTGCCATTGTTCTGTTTATTTAATTGGTTTAATCTTGTAGACATTAGGCATTTATCCACCCAACCTTGGCTGACTAGCTCACTGATATGTCAGACAGTCTGACTTGTTCAGTTCTGGATAGGCCATTGTCCCCTTGGTCTGGATCTAATCTACTTGTTGTTCATGTCTTTGCCCTTAGGCTAACTGATTGAATTGGACATGCTTGATATCTCTTTTCTGTCTCTCCATAATGACTTGGTAGTAAGTAATTAATGAGGTGTTTGTGATATTAGTGCAGCTGGAGCTGGTGGAATAATAGGAGGAAAGATGTGACATAGTTCACCAACTTTTTTTTTTTGTTTTTTTCCCCGCTTGTCAAAATTAGGAACTGGTTGTAAAGGTGTTAAAACTATGCAATACATACACAGGAGTGATAATATGTTCCTGCCAATTGTATTAGTGTGTTGGCACGTTGGAACAGAGGAATTACCAATTAATTAAGCCAACACATTAGAGTGTGAATGAAGGGATGCATTGATTAGTTGGAGTGACAGAATACTAGTGGAGGAGTGCTGAGATCCACTGGTGGATGACATGAAGGACACATATGTAGGAGTCTGTGTAGAGAGAAGCAGACCAGCAGGTGTTAGGACTGAGCTCTATAATGTGGACCTGTTTATTTGGTGGAAACCAGCTGTTGCCACAGTTTGACACCATGTTGGGAGGCACACTGTTAGTACCATATGAGTGAGTTGCATTCTGAAGTTCTCGTGTTTTGCCGGGATATTTAATAAATATCTGGTTGCACTAGGTTACTGGGTCACGTCGTATTGGTGAGGTTGCTTGAGTGTTACGTGACTGGACTATTACTGCTCACCCTTGACCTCAAAAGAGTTATTCTGACACACACACACACATACACTTGGGGTTTTGTGAGTGGTTGTCTCTAGGGGTTTAAGTTTGAATTCTTCATGCTGTATTGGCAGTGTGAGTGTGTGGTGAGATCGCTAAGGTGGCTATGACAACTCTCTCACTCCATGTGGGCGAGTGCAATACACATTATTGTAATTCTATTAGGATGACTTAAGATGGTGGAAGTGACTAGGTTTAAGTTATGTGTGAGTTTCAGTCCTCTTTCTTCCCACTTCTCTCTTTCCTTTCTCCCTGTCTTTCCCTCTTTCCCTCTCTCTCTCTCTCTTTCTCCCCTCCACCTCATCCTCCCCCCCCCCCCCCCCCCCCCCCCCCACCCCCAACCTATCCCTCCCTGCTTCTCTACTTGCATTCCAGTTCTCTTGCGTACCTTGATTTGGTCTAGTCCTCGATTGGAGCTATTGAATTTATTGCTATCTAGAGAAGCTGATGTACAAGATAATGTATTCTTTCATTCATTTTATACAATACACCAATTTCGTACTCCTGCACTAATTGTATGTTTGTGTGTATATGTGAACTTGTCAGGACATATTGCCAGTAGCACGGTCTACCTGCACCTGTAGGGCGGCAGTACAATAAAGATCAATGGAACATAAAATTGTCCCATCACTTTTCATTGGCTGACCTCAATTCTCTCCAATTACCTGTAATTATAAAATTGAATGGCTTCATCAGGCCTCATCAGAACACTAGTGCAATTGGTGTGTTAAAAGAGGGTGTGAACTGGCACCTGACCGTATTGTGGCTAGCCTCCTCCTCATCACCCAGTTAATTTGTGAATTCACAATCAATCTAGAAACTACTTTTTCTTACTACATCATGTTAGCAAAACACACTTGGTACACTAAATCGAGCATTTGTTGTTTAAGCTTAGTGCTACCCTTGTCAACTAAATAGCGACCTTGTGTTTGAACCCAACCTCTGGTTCGTATCACCTGACTCCATTATGAGCAAGTGGTGTGTGATGAAGTGTAATGTCAGCAAGTTTGGTAAATTTGTTAAAGCCAGGGGTCACAACTTGCTAAAGGTGATTATAGACAGGGTGGCCAAACCCAGACAGGGTGGCCACACCCATTATATTGCCAGCCGGCGTGGCCACAAGCATCTGTCATAATTACACCACAGACAACACACACAAAAACAAAACAAAAAATAACAACAACGGAGAGTCACACATGCATGGGTGACAAGAGGTGTGGCTATAAAACAGCATCAACTTCTCCTCCCTTGCGTACACCACTGTCGTGTGAATCATCATGTCGAGCAAGAGAGTGTTGAGTCAACTCTGCAACAACATCAGGAATACACTAATTGAATGTCATGAGGCATGTCCTATAGCTTGTCCTGGAAAGGCCCCCAAATGTACTTTTCCAGTTTACTAATAAATATTAAGACAGAATTGATACATTGGTGTACACTGGAGAGGGGGAAAAACAAATTAGTTCAATAGCAGGAAATGATCGAGTCTGTGATAGACAATTCACTTTAAAAATACCTGTAAAATATTGTGTGACATTAGACCCTATCATCAAAAAGTAAATCTTAAAACAAAATTAGGAATCCGATCATCTTTAACTAAACTACTAAACTAGTATTATATAGACAATACCCCAATTGCTGCCTGTAGTGTCCATGTTAAAATTGTATGCCCCCCCCTCCTACATATGTGTGAATCCAACAGAATTCTAGTCCCATTCAACATGCACTTTACACGTCTTTTGTACTATAGTGTATACATCTTTATTCTACTCTAACTATATAAGGAATAGTTTTTCCTTTTCCCCTATTTGGTAAAGATGAATGTTAGACTATATGGATGTAGTTGTATTTTGTTGTTGTTGTTTTTCAATCTTGTGATTCTATCTGAGGCAGTGATACAAAAATATGAATGTCTACCGAATAATTAATGCTAATTAGTGTGAGGTAACAGATGTGTCCTGTGTGCAGGTGTGAGCTATTGAGTTAGTCTGCTCCCTTCATTCTTATTGAGTTTAGTTTCTGTCTAATTGGCCTGGCATTCTGCACTGGAGAAGAGGAATCAGCAAAAAAAAAAAATGGAATCTCTGAGGCAGTGTGTTTCCTGTTCTGGTTGTCAGACTGCTGAGGCTAGCAGGCAATAGTTGAGTTAACTTGTAAGATTTAGTTTCATGTGGTCTCAGCTAGCTGGAAATAGAAATATCCCCAGACATCCTCACTCTCTTTCTCATGAATGGACTTTCACACATGGAGCTATCTTGCTGTACTGGCTTCTAGCTGATTGGGCAAGGTGATCTTATATCAGGGGGTTGGTGTAATAGGGCATCACACACATATATAATACATGCACACACCACGTGCACACACACACATGCTAGCCCAGCTTTATTTCTCTTTATGGTTTCCCTTCATTAATGTTGCAGACTGTCTTCCAGTTACTAGCTTTGTTGGTTGTATCTGCTGACTATGTCACATGATATCATTATATCCAATGAAGCCAAGCTCTATCTGATTGAACTCCAGTACATATTCTCTGTAGGGAATCAACAGTGTATCCTTATAGTATAATACTGAAACACTTTTTATCAAATGCACTTACTACTGACCAATCCTTACAGTCATTGTAATCCTTCCTGTAATATTCAATATGTGTGGCGATAAGAGGTATTGTCTATCTGGAGAGCTATACTGTCTCCGTTCTAATGGCATGATTAAAAAAGATGTCGTAAGTAAGGCACTAACAGTTCTGTTACAAAAGACTCAACAATAGAAATACTTGCGACCATCACGCTTCCTTGGGTGAAGCGGTTGGTGTAGAAGGACATGTGCAAAGTGTGTGTTTGTGTATAAATTCATAGGGTAGACTGAAAAAGAAAAAAAAAAAAAGGAAGAGAAAAGCTTTAATTTCTCCTCATTTCTTGGTATAGAAAAAATTCAATTGAGGTCTCTTTTTGGGGGGGGGGGGGATATAAAGATAATTAAGTGCAACACATGAAGGGGCTTTCTCTATTAGTCCCAAGACATTGCTATATCCGACTCTAAGACTCAACCAGATTAGGCAATGATGAGCGTAAGGGAATTGAAGATAAGCCATACTTTGTTATGGCGATTGCTATATGCAGATTACTGGGGATTATCTGGATATACATATCATATTTTCTTGGGACTACTAGTAAGGGTACTAGAAGCCAGAGGGAGATGTTTTGATACAGTGTATAAATGAGAGGCTTTACCTACATGTACATGGGAATTACCAAAGGAAGGAAAGAAGTATTGGTATACGGAACTATTAGGTTTGATTGCTGATTTGGCTGAAGATGAAGAAGCCAGTGCTTTCTTCCTCTTTTTTTTTTTTTCCTTCCTTTTTATTTTTTTATTTTTTTATCTTTATTAAATTTCAGCCAAAATAGGTGATTTTAGATTATCTATGCAATAAATGTGGTTACAGCTGTTCTTTGGTTTCATTGTATCAACCACCACAGTATATTTTTGTGGTTTTTTATTTCACTTTGAATTCCAAGCCACGATCACAACCAGTAGGGAATAATGGAATAATGACACAATTTCAAGGGAATGTCTGGACAGAGTCCCCACGTGGTCCATTCTGGGGAACAGATTCAGATAAATAATAATGTAAGGTTACAACTCTCACAGATGAATGGATAGAGAGTTCTGTCATAGAGCAGCAAGCACTGATGGGTCAGCACTAAATGGCAACGTGTTACATTCTAATAGAACATGTACTAAAAGCTTCTGTAAGTTTAACTACATAGTACAAACAGGAGTAATGCAGTAGCCCATGTTGTACAGCTGGAAACATTTCCAGTGAAAGACCGACACCTTGGTTGCTGTATGACTGTACTTCTGATACTGCAGGACTACATCTTTGCCTGTTTTATTTATTTATTTAATTATTTAATATATTAATGACATCACAATAGGATGGGATTTGACTCGGAGCTCATGAAGGTCTATCGAACCTAATTTTTAGGAAGTTGTCCTTACTGTATAATTGGCTGACGTTTTCGCTACACTTGTTCTTGACTTGTACATTAATGGCAGAGGTACATGATCTAGGAAGGGAGGGAGAGAGGGGACAGAGAGAGAGATGAGAAAAACACAACTCGTCATAGTCTTGTGATCTCACTGTCGTCATGGCAGTAAGTTAAAAAAGAAACACCCAAAAAATTCAAACTTTCGACTTGGCTGGACTTTGCGTCTACTCTATTATTTGCTGACGGTTCATGCCAAGGGTCTCTCTCTATTTAATTGCCACAGATGGATTGTGTTGTCACGGTGTGTAGCCCGGGTGCTACCACAGTCTGGGCACGACGGTTGTGCATCCAAACCGCCAAATCCCGATTGCTCGCACTCTTGACCGGTCCAGTTTGTCTCGTTAAGACCATAATGGGTGAGGTATCCTGTCAATAATGAGATAACTGTGCTGTTAGAGAGTTGTTGTAATTTCATTATGGTGCTCTGCAAAAGTGGGGAATGGGGCAAGTTTTGTGTTGTGAGGGTGTGGCATTGCCACGTTCTGTCATCTTTTGTTAGGAACAATATGTGTGAAATTTTTATGGTGTTAATTCATACTGTTACTTCTCGGAGCATCAAATACAATGACTGATGCAATAGATTTGTTGGTAGGAAGGAATGGATATTTATCTAGCACTTCATACGCACAGATATACACTTTTGTCTAATTTGCATCAAGCAATAACATGTTTTTATTCTTTTCCGTCACTTCTATTTCTGCAGCTAAAGTCAGTGTGGTAACACAAGCTATCATTTAGTTATAGGTCAATACATATATTCTTTTGGGATTGCAATATATGAAGTCCTTGCCACTTGAGCTCAACCTACTCTCAGTCTACACACACACACACACACACACACACACACACACACACACACACAACACAACACAACACATTTTTATTTTATTTTATTTTATTTTTTTACATCCAGCCCTTTGTTAGTTTCTGTTGTTTTGTTCCCCCTGGGATGCAGCATTGTCCAGGCTTCTCGGCTGGGAAGATAGAGCTAATGAATGGGATATATTAGATAATGAAGATAAATATCACAACTTCCTAATCAGTGGCTAGTGGTTTAATGATAGGGGACTCCTAATTGGGTTTGCTGGAGGAATTATGACTGAATGGTCAGATATTGGGAAATGGTCAGTTGTTCCCAATGTTCTGTGAATCTATGCAATATTTTATGAGTGGAACCTGATAGAATATTTTGGTGGTCACTCTTGTGGTTCTGCTGAGTTAGCAGAGAGTAATGCAATGGTTATTAAGTATGATCATGTGGGAAATTAATGTAGTTACGGCAAATCCACGACTATTTTTTATCTTGACAGGTTATTGTGAATGATTAATTGTTGTTGTTGTTTGTTGTTGTTGTTGTTGTTGTTGCAGGTAAAAGAAGGGAATATGTCACAATATTGCAAGTGTATGGGAGACTTCACAGAAACTCTTTCTCGTGATGTCCTGATGGAGCAGTTATTCACTTTCAGGAACATTGCAAAGTAAGAAAGAGAAGAATATTTAAAATTTATTTTTGGTGTCTGCTAAAATTTCATATCTTTGTTGATCGTGTTGCTGTAGATACTACTCTCTGGAGCTGCTGTTGGAATTGGTGAACAATCTACTTACTATGAACAATATTAACAGACCAAACTCCAGCCAGTAAAACTGTTCATTGCCACTGTGTCATTTTTATTATTATTATTATTATTTTTAATTTTTATTAGCTATGTGAATTATATTTAAAAAAAATTTTTTTTTTAATCGCGCTGACTTTTGTTGGGTTGTTATACGCGCGAATTTATGAAAGAGCTCGGCGATTGCTGCTGCTTTATAAATACTGGTATAACATCAGCAAGCGTTCAGTCTGTGGCTGGTGATTTGCCGTTTGTGATAGCTCTAATGGTGGTGTGCTGATGTGTGTTCTCTCGTTACACCTCTTCTAATTTGTAGTAAGTTTTCGGTGTGGGTCTGTGGTTGCTGAAGCTTTCGCTGGCGGGGGATCAGACGATCCTAGCTATAAGCGTCTTTACTCGATATTGTTGGGAGCATTTTTACTATTCCTACTCTGTTCGCAGTACCCATACACTTAATGCTGCTGTGTTGCTCTAGGGCATGGTATACTTAGTTATTAATTATTTGAATTCCGTATACTTCATGTATTGCTGTTGTATTTTGCATTGGACGATAATCTCTGACTAGAACTGTTTGCAATAAAATTTTATTGGTTATAGTATTAAACAGATGAAGTAAATTTTCCATAGTGGATGTAATGGAGTTGAAAAAGAGACCCACACATGTGCAAATGCTAGCTTTGCTAGTGGAGAGATGACAGTGCAGTTCTTAGGCTTCACTTACATGCATGGCAGGCAGTGGCATGCAACAATGAGAAGAATAAAGTTTGCATGATAGAGTGAACAGGCAAGTCACCAGTTTAGTTTGCTAATCAAATATGGTTTTCATGATGCTGATGGATTGGCTCTAGAGATGTGACACTTTCTTCTATCGTCACCTCCTTCTCCTACCTGATTATAACATGAGCTGTAAAATAGCAAAGACTTCGGATGGCTGCCAAACAAGGCTTGCTGGATGCAGAGAGAGTGAAGGTGTCAAGCATCTCATCTCTCACGTACTGAAAAAATTTTCATACATGAAAATTCTGTTCTGAGCATTTGCCAAAGTAAAAATAAATAAATAATAAAATAAAATAAAAAGACTTTTAAACTTGCATGTGCCAGTTGAAATTCCTATAACAATAGCCTAATTTCCTCTTCTCATTTATTAATACATTTCTATTGGCTATATTTATATAAAGAGTAGTCAGCCTGAGGGTGTATTGACTAGTGTCCTCTCGATCTATATTTACCCAGTCTGTATCTTTCCCTTGGGGGTTTTGGCTCATGTAAGCTATGCTATCCACTTAGCTTAGTTCTGTTTCATTCCGAGAACACTTGTTGCTGTGAAATGGCTTTGTTTTCCTGTTTGTTTTTGCCAGTCATTTGTGTTCAATGGAACTATATGCTTGAGTGAATTCATGGAGATGAGCAGTTGGCACGGCTGATTGGAGACAAATAGTTCCATGCACCATGGAGCATACTGTACGGCTAGTGGCAATACTGAATCGATTGCTATTGTTTGGGGCAGTAGTTTTTGCTGAGATAGCTATAGCCCAAGGAAATACTTGATGGGAAGCCCTTGGATGCAATTGCCGTGGGGTCCTAGGAGTTGGTTTTGTTGTGACATTTCGTAGGTCTAAACATCGTGCTTAGACGGTGAGAGAGTTTCATAAACCGGTAATGGGTGTCACGATAGTTGTGGCTTTCAAGGCTGTGATCTCAGGTGGCTTGTTCTTATGGCCTTTTTGCACTGGGCAATGAATTGGGTGTAGATGATTCCACTCAAGTGATAGTATGGATAAGTTAAGTATAGCATGTCCACGTTTATTCATCCATTTATTATAGCTTTAATGATATTAAATATTAACAATAACTGCAAATTCCACTAATTCTTTGTCTTACTATTGATATGTGTTTAAAATTGCTCTGATATAATTTTTTTCCCTTCCAGTCTAATTTCTCAATTTCCCCAATCTTCATTCTCATCGTGCTGTACGGTACTTCTCGGGATGTCTGAAGCTTTCTTGTGTCTCTGCTTGTTCCTTTCTCTGGGAGGCAGTCAAGGACTTAGTGGCGGCGTGGTGTCCTTTACCGTACCTCATAACATAACCGTACTTTCTTCGAGTAAGTCATGAGAAAGTATATGTTAATTAGATGTATTAGACTAAACTATGAAATAATAATTAATATTAATCAATTTAATGAGCTAAAATTGCATTTTTTCCCCCACTTTTTTTCTTCAGCATATTTTGATATTGATGAAGAAAACTCAAGACTGATCGTAGGTGCAACGTAAGTGCTAAAATTATGTGTGGGTGGATTGGCATGGCAATCTGTAATATTATTCATGTTTAACACACATGACCACAGTATCTTTAGTGTTATGGTTATGACATGTCTTGTTAACTTCATTTGAGATTTTATGTCGGCGAGGGTCACTGACAAATTTGGTACACAACGTCCCTGTTTGTACTGTGGTCGATGTGTGGGGTGTGGTTTGAGTATCAGAGTGGGAGGTGTCCCTGTTGTCAGTATTGGCTGGATATGTAGACCAAATATATTATTAGATGTATATTTCTACAGGACCACACCCACTGACTATGTATGATCAAATGTTACACTGTGTAGAGCTTAGGGGGAGAAGGGGTCGTGAGGGGGAGGGGGAGGGGGGTTGAACAAAATTGACCATGATTATGTTAATAAACACAATAATGCACCTTATTTACAAGGTCTCTCATAATTCAAATCTACACCATCTCAATTATACTTATGGAATCAAATGTCAAGTCTATCATGTTCCAATGTATGCTGACCTCTTTGTGATCTAGTCTGAATTTAATCTCCCAGATATGACATATAGCAACATTTAGCGGTGGTTGGAAAATGGAGTTAAACTTGTTTGAGACATATTATCTAAGAACTAGCAGGCATGGGATTACAATGGGAGGGGGAGGTGTTAGGATGAGACCCTTTCACTGCCAACATCGGCACTGGTTTGGCAATAACAAGCTGGCATGACCCACAATCCTGGTGAGATACACCTTCTTTTGAATGGAATGGACCAGCTTGTGGTTGTTAATGAACAATAGAGCCCAAAGTAGGAATTAGTAAGAAAGGAAATAGTGGGCTGGATGGAGTTTCTATATGGAAATCTATTCACTGACATCTTCCTTCCTGGTATGCATGTTCATATAAATATTCCCTTTCTTCCCGTGTTGGTAATTTTGTCTCTGCCTTGGTCATTAGTAAGTACCTGGAGATTTATGCAGACCTTTGTAGGTGTGGTCAAACTGGGGCCATTTTATTGGATTAGGGATGTGTTTTTAAACAAATAACACATGTAAGTGAGTGGAAGTGAAGGGAAAGCTACAGCAGCAGCTAGCTGGGAGAGCCAGCCTAGTCAGGAGCAGCTGGGAGAGTCAGCCTAGTCAGGAGTGGCAATAATCAATGCATACTGGGCAAGTAAGGTAGCTGGGCCCTCAAGATCTTATTAATATACTGGCTCTGTAAAAAAACAACAACAAACATTGCATTTGTTAGCAGCTGTAAAAACAACAACAACAACATTGCATTTATTAAGATATTATTTAAAATCTTGATAAGTTAGAACTACTAATGGGCATTCTACATACAAAAGTCCATTTTCATTGGTGGCTCAAGACTTGCATTTTTCAAGTAACTAAATCCTTGCCTCCCTGCATTCAAGAGCACGTATCCAAACACAACCTGTTGAATGCTAATAGCTGTAGCAGTAGCTGCTCTCCTGTGAACTTAATAGGCAGTGAATGGCAAGTGTTGATTCAGATGTCCCCATTTACAGGTGTTGGAGATATATGGAGGGAGAGGTGAGAGGAGGAAGTGGGAGAGAGAGATCCCAGCCAATTCCTATTGTCTTGTAATTTCAAAGCTACTTGCTTGAATCTTGGAGTTTAGCTGGTTGGGTTAGAATTGTTTAATACAAAACTAACTTCCCAGCAATTAACAGAGCTTTGGTAATTTTTATCCTTTTTCTTTTTTACAGGAATATGGTATTCAATTTGGACTTTGAGCTCACAACCCCCACCAATGTAAGTACAACGTTTCATCTGATTCAGTTTAGTCTGTCAGTGGCCATTAATGGTGACCATTTAGTTACCAGGCATTTCACACTTATTGATTTGAACATGCTCAGATTGGCCGGATGGTGTGTCTTTTGTTCGTACTAATTTACGATGCACTGTTTGAAGATAGCGTTCGTGTCATTTTGTGTAGACTAACAAGCATAGAAAGATAGAGACTAAACTTTTTGCACAGAGTAATTGTATAATTGCAAAAGAAATTCTTATCTTGACTTTGTCAGTTAGGTAATTTTGTTGATTTTTTATTTATTTTTTTTTTTGCCATCAAATGGCACAATATTGCACCAAATCCGTGATTTTCTCGTTATGGATGGTTAAACCAACTCTTGATTTGATTAATGACGTGGATGTGGCAGTAATGCTGTGTTGTAGAGTCACTGTGCAATCGCTATGACAGCCTCCTCCACAAAGTATAGGTCTCGGGAGGAGGAACAGTACCTGACTTGATAGAGTCCAGTTATTCTGCAGTAGCTGTGATATGATGAGGCATGACGTGGTGTTTGCCTGTACCAGTCTGTGCTATAGAGATTAGATACTTAAAAGAATACACTCACGATGTTTCTTGCTGTTTTTAGCTATTTGAATTGAAATTTGCTCAGAGCTTCTCTTTCTTTCTTGTTTTCATTATGTATGTTATTATTTCTCCCAGATGGTGAAATATCCTGTTCAACCGTTTGCACATGACAGGTGCAAAAGTCTTAATTTAGACTCGAAGGTAAGAGGTTGTTATTTACGTTTAGATACATAACAGGTAGTCATTTGAATATATTTAACTGTTTCGCTGCATCACTAACTATTGGCTGTGTTTATAGTTGGGTTATTTACTACATTGTATTTGCAGTTATGTATAATTTATTTATTTATTTTTGTTGCCATAGCTATGCAGTAACATCCACCATCTGGTGAAGAAGACACATGGCTCTGAGGAGATTGTCGGAGATGATGGAAACACCACCTACAAGTTTGACGACCTCATCCTGATGTGCAGTAGCCACGCCTACCAACCCGAGTGCGTCTATAGAACGGTATGTAACAACATTATGCAAAGCTGTGTCTGTAGCGGGGGGGAAATAGAAGTAAATAAATCATTGCATGAAATAATATATGTTTGTTTATTTAATTTAGTCTAAAGATTTGAAGATGGTGCAACGATTCTCCGCCCCGGGATATATCCCATCTACAGGCAATCCTCCTATGCCATCACTCTTGCTAGGTGAGCAATGCTATTCTACTGAGTGGGTAAAGGCAGTCTTGATATGCATGATGACTATATTATAGAAGTTTTATTCATTGGATCAATGATCAATTCATTTTCTGTTCTGTCTGATTGTTTGTTAATTAAATTGGTAAGACTTAAATTCTGCAGTAGTAAGAGACATTGATATTAAGTTGATAATGTAATATTCAGTCTCTCTTGTTGGCTAGGCAACGGCAACGTGTGAAAGTGAAAGCCATATGGTATTGGTTACTATGGGTAAGGTGTGGGCTTCTAATGATTTGGTAACTCTTTGTTGACTCAATATCGAGTTAGTTTGTTCATACCAGTTGCTTCAATTAGAGAACCGTTTGGGTCCATTCCTGTTCACGCAAGAGGTTTAACTAGCTAATGTAATTTTGTTTGGATGGCTAGTTGCTAACAACAACACCAGGTGGCCTGAAGGAAAATTAGCGTAGATCTGCTGGGCATACTCGCTGGAATGCTAAGCTTAATGGTATTCATGGTTAAGTGCAAACGAAGGAATTGTTTTAGATGCTTGTCTATCAGCATGATTTGGACAGGTGGCCAGATTTTTTAAATGTAGCATTCTAGAATATGGTTTTTTAAAAAGATACTTGAAAGAAAAAGTCTGGCAAAACCACATTATTTCTTTGTTTGGTTTTGCTTAATTATTAGTATTAGTTTTTATTAGTATTTTGTTTGCTTTAAAAAAAAATTTTTTTTTTCTTTTCTTGTTTACATCAAAACTCTCTTGGTACAACAAGGTCATTTGCTTCATTTCTGTTTTGTTGTTGCTGTGGGCAGATGGCAATGCTTTGATCACTGCACCTGATCTCAATTCTTACGACCGGAGGAATCACGGTGTGCTGGTGCCCAAGTCCAGTAGTCCGTTTGACGGTGACTCAAGTAGAGCCGTAGCAAGCATAGACCTCGGCTGGTTCATAGGTAAGCATTTGTTACATAATAAGCATTGTATCTTTAACAGTATTAATATAGAATTGAAATGTTTGGTTGCCGGCTGATTGTCGTAGCTCAGTGGCAGAGTTCTTGTGCGTTAAGCAAGTGGTCCTGGGTTTGATCCCAGGTGACAGCCATTTTTATTTTTTAAAATTCAGTCGTACATCTAAGCATTTTATGTATCTTATAATTTGTTGGTTGTTTTAATTACATTATGTATTTGTCGCCTCTACAGAGCCCAACTTTGTGACAATGCACGAGATTGGAGATTATATATATACTTTCTTCAGAGAGAAGGCAAGAGAGAGGAGCAGTAATGTAAGTATAGCTAGTGAGCATGCTCAGTAGCCAAGTTGTAGTGGGTAATCATTAAGTTTCATTGATAATTTTTTAGGTGTTTAGTTTTTCTACAACACGTTAATCATCTCCTATTTATTATTTCTTAGGTCTATTACAGTCGAGTAGCACGTATTTGCAAGGTAAGGAGTGCAATGAAAAATACACCTTTAATACTTTGTTTGGTAAATGGTCGTCATTTTAACATGCTCGGTTAGGCACATTGAATTCAATGAGTATCACCTTTATAAAAACTGTGTGTGCAGAATGATGCTGGCCATGGGGAGGATAACATGTTCACTACGTTTGAGAAAGCCCGCATCACATGCGACAGCGGATCGTCTGCTACGTATTTCTACGAAGATATCCAGGACACCTACTATGACCAGCAACAAGGAATGCTCTATGCTCTGTTCAATGCTGCCAGGTATGGTGTGAAACCAATAGTATTTTTTTTAAACTAGTTTATTTTATCATTTTTTCTGAATGCTTTTTTTTACCTTCCCCCCTCCCCCCCTTTTTTTTTTTTTAACCTTCCTTTTTTCACCCTTATTAATTAATTAATTAAATCTATTTATTTATTTTGTTTAAAGATTTGAGTGTAATGTTGTTTTTGTTTGTTGTTCAGGAATGGGCCGGTAGGATCTGCCATGTGCATCTATTCCATCAATCAAACCAAGAATGACATTGTCAGAGTGTTTGAGAATGGAAAGTTCTACGATCAGAGTGGTACTGGCGTGCTGACGCCCACCAGTGTGGGAGGAAACCGTGGGGTAAGATAATGGAGCAATAACTTATAATTTTCCAATTTAAGGGTTAAATTAAATGAATATTTAGTAAGGAATTGTGGTATTTTAATATGTTTTTTTATATTTGTTTTGATTAATTAATTATACTTGTATCTGTTATGTTTGCTTACAGTGTAAGAATCTCCTGAGTGATGCTTCCAATTACCAGTTACTTGCAAACAGATCACGGTCTTACAACACGACTCCACTCATCCAACAAAATGGCGTCTCCTTCCACCGGATGGCTCCTCCCATATTTGTTAACGACCACCACATTGTGTTTGTCACGGCCACTACCGGTAGGTTCCACGACTCCTGCATCTAACAGATCTAAACTAATGACTCCTTTAGGGTCATCTCCCTCATCTTGTTTCTGCTTCTCTATTCTTGTCTTGTCTTTCCTCCTCACTTCAGTAATATTGTCAACACAATCCTATTGTGGCTTTGTTTCCCACAGAGGCGGAGTCTCATAACAATCTCTACCTTTACAAATATGCCAAGCACCACTCTGAAAGCTCGTACAACCTCATTCAAACTACAGTCTTACCGAGTCAGCTCGACTACACCCACGTCTCCAAAATGCTCCTCCGAGGCACTGGAAAAGACGCGTATCTCCTCATCGGAACTACAACCATGCTCTACCGCGTTCCCGTGCAGACTTGTGCAGACCTCACCTGCCAAGAGTGCGTGGCCTCCGCTGATCCTTTCTGTATTTATGATGACAGCCGGAGTGTTTGCTCAGCAGTAGATGGAACGGAGGAGTCTAACTTGGCCCAGCAGTTCCAAGAGAGTTCAACATTGTGTGCTTCTACAACGACAGTTGAAACGGAATCAACAACGACTAAAGAACACACAGACACAGAAACAGGTTGGCAAACTTTTATTGCTGCATTTATTACTTAGTAATTCGTTTTAAAAATCCAAATATTATCAATAAATGTTAGGTCAAAATGATTTATAATTACAGCCAATCAGATGCATGGAATTGTATTTGTCAAACTTCAAGTGATGGATTATTGGACAAGATTTACCGTTATCATGTTAGGCTCTATCTAGAGCTCACTATTATTGTTATTATTGTTATTATTTTTTAATCCCTTGTTTACTCAATTTTAGATTTTCCCTGTTATAATGGCTCAATATGTTGTTTATTTACTCAATTTTTTGTAATATTTTTGTTTATAGTTCGCATTTATAAACCAACTGCCGTGCCTTTGGAAAGAGACTCCCAGGAAACTCTCGGGCATAACGTGTGGATTATCGTTGGGTCCGTGTGTGGGTTTGTGGGTGGCCTCGTCATCGGCGTGGTCGTGGCTGCACTGTTCAGACGCATGTTCTGTAGGAGAAACAAACTTGGGTGTACTTCATCTTCATCTTGCGAGCTTGCTAGTGGCAGCCGAAACAATTCTATCACTGGTGAGTGGTTTTAAATGTTTGTTCATGTTTTTTTTTCCTGTCTTCAATTTTGATTTGCCTGGTTATTTTTTTATGTATTTTTCAGGGGATTTTTATTATGTGTTTATTTATTTTATAATTTTTTTTTTTCAGTGGCACCATTAAAGCTCCATAGCGTCATTATAAATCCAACAGACAGCAAACGGGTAGAGGAGCTCGCCAACAACAGTACTGACAATGACTACAGCAATCCTCCGGACAAAGCCGTCTCTGAGGACTTCAAAAAGATTCCTCCTAGCCCCCCGTTGAAAACATACCCGTCTGTGTCTCCCACAAAATCCAGCGAAAGTGACGACTCAGGGATCACTGGCACCTCTAAGTGCAGTGATTTAGGAACGCCAAGCCCTATCGCATGTGCCATGCCTTCACCAACTAAATCCAACCCCCCACAGAGTTCTGGATACAGGCAACAGGGAGCAATTTTCAAATTTGACCCGACTAGCATCAAAATTAACACTTCTTATCCCTCAATGAAGCCTAGCAGCACATCGACAGGTAAACATGCTGCAGAACCTTCAGCAGATAGCAACTTGTCAATTGGTACTCGTAGAGGGACGGACCCTAATCTGAAATCCAATTATAGGCAAAACGTGCACCTCACAAACCAGCAGAGACAGAATTATGGGCGAAACATTCTCTCCAGATATCCGTCCATAGACGGTTCCAAGAGCAAGTATATCCCCGGTTCAGATGGGAGTGACGGCAGACTCCCTACAAACAGGCGGCCCCCACCGCCAGTCCGACCAAAGCCTAAGCCGGAAGTGGCAGCACAATCTGCACCCACAAAGACTGTCCTGCAGCTTGACGATGGTGACGTGGGATCGTCTCAGTGTTAAATTAATTTATTGTAAGAAACTTTTTTTGTGGACAAAAAAAAATATATTTATGAAGAAGCAAAAGCACTCAAACAATTTCTCCCGATTATGAAAGCACATCACTTCTAGGACTTGTTAAATAAATGAGAACATTTTGCTGTTCACTTTCAGATGCAATGCAATCTATTTCATATAAAACATATCTATGGCACCTGCTTTGTGAGTCAATTGTCTTTATTGTTTGGTTTTTGCAACTTTTTTTCCCTACCCATCTCATTATTCACTATCATTTCTGTACCTCTCCATATACTCAAGTGCATCATTCCTGCAAGTGACCTGCATTCTCTTCAGCTACACCATTTTGCTCACCCAGTCTATACTCACCACTTTCAATCATTCATGTTTGGTGATTCTTCACTCTTGTTGTAAGATGGATATTAAAATTTCACTGTAATTTGGTCATTCTAAAGGGAATGTAGCTTGTCTATAGAGATTGGTTATCGAACGTTTTAATTTCTTTCTTTTTCTCCAAGAGGTTGGTGAGATTCATCACTGGTTTCACGTAGGCATGGAAAATTTATTCGCACTAGCATGTGCCTCACCACACGAATGTAGCAAGCAGAGAATAATGAGTATTTAATTTTTAATTTTTTTAAATAAAATAGTAATTGTACAGATTGACATACAGTGAAAATACGAACAAGTAAATCACCTATTTAATTTAGTGAACTTTCCATCCAATCACCTCTTAAAGCAAATACCACCAATTTCTGAATTGTGAGAGCTCCCAACAGACTTAGCAATGAAGTGTGAATGTCCTAATTGTGAATTAACCACACCCCTTCAATTACAATGGATGAAACCAATTAATGTCTACTGCTATTTGAACAAGTGCATTCAGTTTGTCACAGCACACTTTAATTAGGTTAAACCCACAATAATTAGAATAGCTGTGGTCCTTAATTATTTCAAACCTCTTCAAGAAAAACTATTATGTTAGAGCCTTACAAAATTTTTGTTGTTACTAGAAACATATAGATATGTCACATAATATAGCTATAATATTATAGCTGTTGAAAGTATTAAAATTAAAATAAAAAAAATAAAAAAATAAGGCCAAACCCAGAAAAAATTAGTATAGAAGTAAATTTTGTATAAAAAAAAGCAGAATTATTTCCACAACAACATAGTCAAAACCCACCCAAATTCATTTTTGGGGGTCATTCTTCTGTAAGGAAGCTAGGAGGTGGGGTTAACTATTTGCCATTAACAAGTGTGCTGAAGATCATGAATGGCATGACAACTGCCACAAAATCTTATAGCTGATAGAGTTGGGTCAACCATGCACAATACCTTATAAACCAGAGCCATACCATCAATGATAGAGTTGGGTCAACCATGCACAATACCTTATAAACCAGAGCCATACCATCAATGATAGATTTCGCTTGAGCATCTAGTGTGAATGTTACTGTGGAACTTTGGATTTTGGAATGAAGCTTCATTGTCTTCCTTTTGTAATCAACCTTGATAAAAGTATTGTTGGATTATGTAGTGTACACAGTTATCAAGATTTCAAATGATCCAGTGATTTACATGCTTCATAATTAAAGCACCTCCAATGCTAACCATTTCCATATGTCAGTGAATTTTTGCCCTAAGCTTTCCTGTTTGATCATAATAATCATCATCTGTGGGAAATGACTAATTAAATTGAACAGTTTGTTACATCAAAGTACACTTGAATCCTCTTTTAATCTTCATAGTCACAACTAAAGGACTTAATAATTATATTCATGAGAAGTAAGGACAGTGCTAGCATTGTTTTCACTGCGTCCATAGTGCATGTTCATAGTCCAAGTCAAGATTTTCATTCATTTCACAACTTTCGGTAACATTTCTACAATCTTCACCTTGACAGTCCACACTGACAGTTAACCATTTTTCTGTTGCATTACACAAACTTTTGTTATGACAGGAATTAGCATGGAAGCCTCAAGCTTCTAATCTCACTTTTTTGGATTAAATTGTGGATCTGTATGAATAAGCTTTTCCCATAGAATTACCAGTAATTGAACTCTCAAGCAGCCTTGCCTTTTTTTTTTTTTGGTGTCACATCTGGATCATTCATTAAGTATGACATCTTATGGATCTCTACAATTTTTATCAAGAAATTCATTTTCCCTGACCATAATTATGTTGCAAAGGTAGTATTACAGGCACTCCAGGTATGAATAAATAAAAGATTAGATGTTTCCATTTTGTGCAATTAGGTTGCATGTTTTTCAAACATGCAAGCCCCAATTCTTGGGTTTACTAGATAGAAAAAACAACACATCTCCTATATTCACTGTGCATTAATTCCCTTCAATAGCTAGTTGAAGAGCACAGGCAGCAATCATGACATAGCAGAGCTGCTGGCTAAATGAATGTTATAGAACTAATGTGTGATGAGTAATCTGAATACAAGCGTGAAGCTATTGAGTGAATAGGAATGAATTAGCAGAAATATGATGAGATAAATGTGCACTTGTACACAAGAAAGGATAATGTCTAGCTAACAGTTCTTAGAAGTGTGGCTTTGTCATCACACTTCCCCCCACTTAGGAAGGAGGAAATGCATCTGAAGAATCAAACTGTTTTGTGTTCCAGGTGGTATGTATAGAATAATAAAATCTGGAGTCCAATGGAGGTGCCACCGCCAGAGCCTGTTGTTCAGTTTGTCAGATAACATAAAGCTTTCCAGTGCCTTGTGGTCTGTTTGCTGCTAAGATAGAAACGAAAATGCTTCACTGACTCCAGAAGTGCCAAAGCTTCTAGCTCAGTTGCTGAGAATCGACGTTCCCTGTTGCAGAGTTGCCTTGAGTAAAAGGAGACTGGACATAGGACATCAGATCTATATACATTTAATACACCTCCAACACCAACACCAACACCAGATGCATCACACAGCAAAATAAAGAAATCACATGCACTAGGAACATGTAACAAAGTTGATTTGCACAACTGATCAGTGATATTGAGAAAAGAGTTAGCAGGGTTTCATTTAGGGGGGGGGCGAAAGGGGGCATTTGCCCCCCCTTGGGTTCTAAATGCCCCCCCTTGGGTTCTAAATGCCCCCCTTGGATTCTAAATGCCCCCCACCCTTTTGAAAGAACCGATATTTATTAAGAGAAAAATGTAAACCAAATTAATAATAAACAATATTCACACAGCAATTCGTCTAGGTTTTTTGTTCCATACTGTAATAATGTCATTTAATTGTGTAGATGAGAGCGTCTCGGGTGTCTCCATGGCTATTTTCATCAAATAGGATAATTGTGATTGCCCAATTCGATTTCGAATTCGTGTTTTAATTAGTTTCATTTTGGAGAAGCTCCTTTCCACTGAAGCAGTGCTGACAGGGATAGATAGACATATGTTTGCCAGGGTGCTAATGTTTGGAAAAATTTCACTAAGCATATCACTTGTGGTGAGCTCTTTCAACTGCAAGTGCAGGTTACCTTTCGGCTTCTTCGATAAGTAGCTTCGAAATGTTTTCCACTCCTCTCGGGTTTCGCGGGAAATAAGAGCTTCTTTGGTGTATTCATCTCCACCAGCAGTCTTAGCAGGCAGCTCTGCACCATAGTGAGCTAATAGTACATCTATTAAGTCCTCACCATATGTATGGAAGTCAGAAGAGTCAGCAGCTGGCACTTTCTTCGGATCAAAGATGCCAAATGAGGAGACAATATCTTGTGAAATAAATCTGCTGGATATGTTTGCCTTCAGCATCCTGATAAACGGTTCAGCCACTTGTCCTTGGAATGTAGCAATGCTTTCCGTGGTTAACGTGATGTCAGTGACTTCTTCGATCTCATTCTTTGCATCCATCAGTTCTAATACCCAGTTAGCAGCAGGTAACATGGCATCATCAAGTGTATTGAGAGTGGCATCAACAAGAGGGGTGATAGCTGTCAAGTCTATTCTCTCAGTCTGGAGAGCTCTGCTCAACTTCGCCACTTGTGGCAGAACATAATCAAGGAGGTATATGGCCACTAAAGTTGAGGGCCTACATAAGGCTTTACTGATACCTAGAGCTTCAGGTGCATGTGTCTGCTCATAGATATTGTTTAGAGCAGTCACAATTGCACTGTAGCTAGCTTTGACTGCCTTCACACAGCGTTCATGGGACAGCCAGCGAGTATCTGATGGTTTCACAACTTTCAGCTCAGGTAAGTCAAGCACCTGCTGTACTGCTTTGAGACTCTCAGCTCGCTTAGGAGAATAGTGGAAAAATTTCCAGAGGGTGGTGAGTGTGATGTACACATGTTTTATCCCACTGGTAGCATTAGCTGCTTGAACGCATGCTAGCTGTAGCAAATGGCAATGGCAGTGTACGAAAAGTGCATGAGGTGAAATTTTCTTCAGGAGACTCTGCACACCATTGTGTTTCCCAGAGAAAGTAGCTGCTCCATCGAATCCCATACCCACCAGCTTGCTAATCTGTATGTTTTTATCTTTCATGAATTCAACAAGGGCAGAATAAATAGTCTTTGCATCAGTAGCTTTCAATGGAACTATATCCAAGAAGTGCTCAACAGGTTGACCGTCCATGTTCACCCAGCGGAAGAAAATTGAAAGCTCTTCTGTGGTCGTCACATCAGTGCACTCATCTGCCATTATGCTGAAATGGGAAGCTTGGCGAAGCCGTTTCAGTAAACATTCTTCAGCCCATAAGCCAACTGCCTCAACAAATTCAACAACAGCAACTTTAGATGTGTAGGTTGCATTTAATCTAGCTCTTTCAAGGAACCCCTTTAAATCTTCTGCACCACAACTTACGATTAGATCAATAAGTTCATCAAAATTTGTTGTGTGGGGAATGTGGCGACGAGCTAGAAAATGGGTGCAACGAATTAGAGCTTTAATGGCCATTCTGTTCTTCAACTTTTCCTCATCATTAATTTGTTGGAGTTGCTGAATGACTGACCCTTCTTGTAGTGCTGTAGCTGCAGCCATCTCTGCTTCACATGATAGGAGGTGAATATCACTCTTTGCATGAATTTTCATCTTCTCTATTGCCTTCTTCCAGTTCGTGAAAGGTTTTGAGATCCATGTTCCTCCTGTTCTTTGAAGAGAAATTCCTCTCTTCCTGCAAACCTTACAAAAAGCTCCTTGGAAATTTTTATCAAACATCAGCCAATTGAAGCTCTCTTCCCATTTTTTGTTGTATTTTCGACTGCTTGCAGTGATTTTCTTGCTTTTCTCATGTGTAGTTAATCTTTCCTTTGCATGCTTCTCATGGACAATTAATCTTTTCTTGGCAGGACTTGGCTCCAAAAACTCAGTATCAGATTGATTGCTGTCAATTTTATCTTCTGTGTCACTGCTACTTGAGTGGCCAGGTGACTTTGAAGAGCTTGCACCACAGAAGAAAGAGCGAATATCCATTTGAGACTATCTTAAGCTGTCAGGGACTACGAGTGCTTAGAGTTCTGGTTCTGGAAGTTGTAGAATCTGTATAGATCAAAACTCAACAACTGCTACGGTGAGCTGAGGGCTGGCCTTTTTATAGCCAGCCAGCAACCGTAAGTGTGAATCAACGTGTGATAAACCTAAGGGGAGGTGAGAGTCAGAGTTGAATAGTGTGTGAAAAGCATCTAAATAGTGAATGTCACAGTTGACTGAAAATTGCTAGACGGTGGAGGTGAAAATGAGTAGCTGAATTAACTTGTCAGGATCTGACATATGCAGACCTCATTAGATAAGATTATGTTTTTTTAATGTAGGACATAGGCCTTCCAATAATTCTATTTCACTCCCATGGTGACCAGTGCCGCCCGCCCCCCCTTACATTTTCAAAACTCTATTTTGCCCCCCCTTGCAAGAATGTCTGGATGAAACACTGGTTAGTCATAGTCTGTGTCCATAACAATCTATCAGGTGCAGTCAAAGTCAAGGATGGGGTTAGGGATGATGAGAGATCTGCAAATGAGGGAATAAACTGGCGAAAGTAGCCACAGAGACTCAGGAATGACCTGAGTTGTTTCTTGGTCCTTGGTTGAGAAACTGAGCAGCACGATGTTCTGGAATAGATAAGGTACCTTCACTGCCGATGTTCTGGAATAGATAAGGTACCTTCACCGCCCAAGAAATTAGAATTTAGTGCAACCAAACAAGCATTTTGAAGATTTGACCGTCAATCCATGATCTATCAACTTTTGCAAAACAAGGGTAATATGGTTTAGACGAGACTCAAAATCGGGTGAAAATACTACTATGTCATCAATATAGGCTTCAGAAAATTCACAGTCATTTGACAGGAGGGACTGCAACAGCACTTGACACTTCATTAATTAAAGTTAGAATTAAAACTCTAACAAGTTGTGAAGGAAACTTGCTGGACTGACTCTGGTGGCAGTACACTCTACCGACAGGAAGACCCAGGACCACCCAAGCCTCTGTAGCTTTCACCACACCATTTTTAATGCCTACAATTGAGGAAATACTTGCAAAATTAGGCAATGCCAAGTTTTTGTCTAAAATTGATCTAGAAAAAGGATTTCACCAGATTCCTATGTGCCCAGAGGCTAAACACCTGACAACCTTTTCCTGCAAATTTGGGAAGTTTCAATATTGTCGCATGCCTTTCGGCCTCAAAAGTGCACCAGCAACATTCCAACTATTGATTGTGAATGACTGAAGGTGAATTAAATGTTCTGAGCGAATACTACAAGTAGGTTAGCTTGGTATCCTGAGATTCTGAAATCGAGGGAGATAAAAGAGAGTGTGAGAGAGAAAAATTCTCCATAGAATCAGAGAAATTCTCGGAATCTTGAATTGACACAACTTTATGGCAACGATTGTTTTCATTCCTGAATGATTTAAGTTGGTTTAAGTGCAGGACTTTAACTTTATGGCGATTGCCATCATCAAGAATAACTTTGTAATTGACATCACTAATTTTCTCCAGTACTTTGTAAGGACCTTCCCAGTTAGTCTGTAAAAGCACCAGTTAAGCCAGGTATCTTTCTCAGAAGTAACTCACCAGGTTCAAATGATCTTAATTTACCCTTGTTGGCAAGTTCACGTTGCTTGACAACTTTACTTTGAAGCTTGGAGTTGAGACTAGAGAGGTCTGCAAGCTGGATAGGATATCAGAAACATTAAGATTGGGTTTATCTGTGCTGAACCAGAAAGATTTAAGAGTCATTATGATATTTGGGGTGTCCAGTCCAAAATGTAACTCATAAGGGATGACACCAGACTGAGACATTGGCATATTTCTAAGATAAAACAATGCCAAACTAAGTACAGAGGGCCATTCCCGTTTTGAGGGCACACATTTCCTGATCGCTGACTTCAATGTGGCATGAAATCTTTCCAATTTGCCATTGGTCTGTGGTCTATAAGGCGACATTTTAATTTTGTACAGAGGGCCATTCCCATTTTTAATAAGAATAATTAATACCATGTTGCCATTACATTAACATAGCATGACTGACTGGTGACGGCCTATCCAGCCATAATGTATCAAACCAGCGCAGTGCTGCCACCACGAGGGAGGATCATGATACAAAACTACACAGGTACGATGGGGTCAGGTAAATGTCAATGATCCTAAGTGTGAAGTTATGGAAATGGATGCCAGAGAAAAAGACTCTATAATACTATAATAATACGCTTGTGTGTCAGTTGAATGTGGGTTGTAAATCCACATGCCCAGGAGTAACAAATTGGAAGGACCAGCTCCTGTCAGTGTGCACAGTCTAAACTAGCTAAGCTAGACTCAGTTCATCAACTCAACTTCAGAATAGTCAAGAATCAATCATCAGAACAACTGGGAAAAGAGGTCCCAGGCCTCTAAACCATGTGTCAAAGTGATAGACTGAGCATGCTCAGAAAATATGCACAAAATAATGCATAACAGGAAATGAATGAAATAATAAGTAATTAAGAATGAATAAGCGTGTGTTTGGTGTAGACCCAAACATCAGTAACGACGACGACAACGACCGACGATGGTGTGTATATTATTCATGAGCTTGGTATGGTTTGGTAAAGCATTGTCTTTTTACCGTAGGTAAAGTGTCATCACATTCTGTAGAACGTGCCATCACATTCTGTAGAACGTGCCGGTTATTTCTAAAAAGAGGGTGCAATAGAGACGATGAAAGGCGGCGTGGGTATCAAAAAGGAAGGCGAAAGTACGGAAGAGAAGGTAAAAGGAGATTAATTGTAACTGAAAAGCGGATGGAATCGGTGAGGTAAGGCGGTGTAGGTATAAAATGGAAGGGAAGAGAAGGCAAAAAGGCGAGTGATTAATTATAACTAAAAAGCAGGTGAAATAGACGAGTAAAGGCGGGGGTTAGTATTCAAAAGAAAGGCTAAAGTGCGAAATAGAAGACAAAAGTTTCTCAAAGTCGGACAGAAATGCAGGAGAGATAGACAAAGGAAAAGGGGGCGCTATGACTCAAAAAGAAGAGCTGAAGATAGGAGTGGTGGGATAGAAGAAAAGAGACGGAGATTAATTGTAACTGAAAAGCGGATGGAATCGGTGAGGTAAGGAAATTGCTTTGTGGCCAAATTTGCCACACGAAAAGCAATTCATGCCTCTTTCGTTACCACCACCAACACCATTCGACACCGTCTTCCTAGGTTGATTGGTGTTGTAATTAATGGGCTTATTAATATTTCCCCGGCACTCTTCCACTACACCAATCTTGCAGACTAGTAACAAGATCTTCTCGATTGTCTACTTTTCTACCCTCTAAGAACATTCTTCCTTCACTGGGTATATAGTGTTTAACACCTGCCTTTATTATTTCAAATGCCAAATTCTCCATCGTCTTGCACTTCTGACACAGACCTCTCACGATTCTCTCCCAATGTTCCACTATTTCATCTGCCTTCATGCAAGCAAAGGTATCACTGACTTGGGAAAACAAACGATTCCCATAGCTAGACGTACATTCTCCTACCGATCTAAGCTATGCCACTTTCACTTCTTGGTATTTGGCTCTCTTCTCTTTCAAATCACTGACTCTACTACACAATGTTTCAGTCAGCTTGGGATATAACTTTGAAACCCATTTTTCCTCACTCACTTCACATTCGACCATACATCCCTCAAGCTTGCTCAAAAACTTCCCTAAATCACTTCCATCGTTATACACACTCAATCCACTCATAATTTCTTTAGTCATAGCCTCCTTTTCTCTCTCTTGCCTCCTCTCAGCTTCTCTCTCTGCTGCTTCCTTCCTGTTATCATCGGCAGTTAGCTTATTGACCTTAGCCAAATAGTCAAATTGCAAAGCTAACATCTCTCTTTCATGCTACCTTCGAGCTTGCTCTTCTCTCTCTCTCCTTTCGTCATCTTCCCTTCTCTGTCCTGCCATAATGGCTAACACATCCTTTAAACTAATGTTCTGTCCCTCACCCTCCATTCTCTCTACCAGCGTACAATCACCTTCTCCTACTGTTGATTCTCCTTCCATATCCGAAGATCCTGACTCCTCCTTTATAGTGCCTGATGCCTCTGCCTCAGATTCCGACTCCAAATGCCTAGACAGACTTCTGGTAATTCTCCTGTCGCCTCGAACTTGTCGGTCTCTCTTCTTGATACGATATGTAGGGTCTGATGGCTCTTCTGTGGACACGCTGCTGGAAGAGGTGATGTACGAATTGATCTCTGGGTATTCCTCTCTGTCGGACATGAACAGTGTGGCTCAGCTTTCCTTGGAAATGGGCGCACCTGTACAAAACAGAACACATGATGATAAAATGTTTTTGTTTTTTGTTTTTTACAAAAATCACACACACGGTACTGGTTTATAACTAAAAAATAATAATTGAAACACACAAAGTTCACCAAAAAAAAAAATACTACACAAAGTTCCCGATGTAATGGGATGATCCACTCCTAGGCTGAAGTTCCGTGGACGTAGCTTTAGAGGAATCCCACCGCTGCCGCCAATTTTGTGGGAGTTTACTCCGTAGATACCACACTCTATCAGTAGGCTGCTTATAATGTCGCTGCCACCAGTTCTAATGTCCCTTTGCCCTGCTGGCGTACCAGCTCTTAACCTTAGTTAAGATTAGATTTAAATATAATTAAAAGACTAACGGAGCAAAACACACTCGAAAGTAATGTATAAGACAAAAGACAAGGTGAAGCATGCATACATCTGAATATATAAGAGTTCACTAGCCACACCCATAGAAATGAAACAACCAATGAAAATGATTCACGTCCGAGGCGATCTAACGATCAAGTTCTATTTATAAATAGTTTCTCTGCCACGTAGCAGGTTCCAGCTCGTCACTGAACGTAGGTGTTTCCGGGTCGTGGCCGCGCAGAGGGAGCTTCACGTCCGTGCGCAACTACCGGTACACTCTTCTTCATGTAGGAGATGTCTTCTCTCCTACACCATTGACTGTGAAAGGGTTAAATCTACTGTAACTAAAAATTAAAACTAAAATTGTAATCTATATACATGTATTCACATAACCAAAACTAGAATTGAGATACGTGATATTCAACACAATAAAAAATTCAAAATTTGCATTTCAAGAAAATAAAATAAAAAGGAGTAAATTAGTATGTGTTTTTCTAGGTACTAGTTCAACCAATTTACACCAAACTAGAGCATGTTTATCTTTTCCTCTTATAAAAACATACCATTTTTATTGCTCAAGTCAAATTGATACCTCATTAGGAACAGCCAAATAAATAATTCTTTCGACCTTAGAAATAATTTCAGATTTTGTAATAGCATCATGTAGTCGCTGAGGGTTTGCATCATTTGTGTTTCATTTGATTGAAGTTTTCTAATGGTGTACATTTTAATGAATATAATTAATCAATATAAGCAATTATGGCTGTATATAGTTTTGCAGGTTTAAAAGGTTTTACCTTCAAAGTATAGCTATTATTATTTGTTCTTAATAAATCAACTCAGTTATTAATTGGACTGTAAACTCACTTGCGTTTATATATCTGGCAACTCTTGCATTCCAAATCCAACCTTCAATCCTCCCATCTCCTGTATTTCCTCAGATATTTTATTTCTGCAGGCAGCCAAAGACATCCTGCTCAGAATGTTATGTTACTATTAGTAAGAAATATGTGACCGTCTACAGGAAAACCGGGCACAACGCGGCACCCTTCGAATTTTTGTTGTTGCACTTACAGAGTTGTCGGCGTCCAGATATTGAGCTCTCCAAGTTTTATCGCCGTAGCTTAAGTCTTTCCCACTATAATAGACCTAACCATTCCCTTCCGTCGGCTTGAAACAATACATTTTTAAGAAATCGATCGGTCTTTTCTCGATATTTACGCACGCCGCGTTGTGCCCGGTTTTCCTGTAGACGGTCACATATTATTTACAACTAATTTATTTGTAGTAAGTGTGTAATAATATCAAAATCTTTCAATTTTATTAAAAACAATTCATTGATGTTATCAACTGAGAAAGGCTAAGTCTAAGATTCATGATTAAATTGTAGCTACTGTGATGTATATAAAGAACAACAAAAACAACAACAAAATACCAAGAAAACTTGCTTGATAATTAGCTAATTGCTACTATTATGTACTTGTACTTATTTATTCTACTTCACTAATGATGTCATTGTGTTTTTAACGTAGTAGCTGTTAGAATTACAACTGTAAGTAGTTTTTGTAGAGAATGCATGAAGTGACCAAGTATGGGTTACGCCACCACGTGGAGGTTGGTACAGGAGTGTAATCCCGTACTGACAACAGAGGGGTGGAACCAACTTGTACCATATCTCTAGGCTGTACAAAGCACACAAAAACTAATTGTGATTGGATGGTCTACTTGTTCACCTCCTAGGAGGTAGGTATGAAATTTATTCACCGTGAATTGAGCAATCTGATTGGACAGTTTGAATACAACATGGTACAACTAAAGGTTATACCACGATGTTGACGGGGATTTACACGACTGAGGGCCAAAGGCCCAAGGATAGTATAAATCCCATATTGACCAAAATGGACTGGTGCAACTGACTTGTCTCTAGGCTATAAGAAATGCATAAAAACTAATTTTTGATTGGATAGTTCACTTATTCACTTCCTAGGAAGTGGATCTGAAATAATACTCACCTAGAATTGGACTATTTGAACTAACCATGGTATAATTAGCTAACATATTCATGATTTAGTAACATAATGCAAGTTTCAATCCAATTGCATTGCAGAAACCAACTAACTTAGCTAATAATAAGATATTCATACTGAGAGACATAAATATATAAAGAAGTAAAATTAAACACCAAAGGTGTGAACAGTTAGCTCTATTGTAGGCATCATATAGCTAGCTATTAAAACCATTTCACAGAGATGTAAATGCTGTCTTCATAAGAGAAGCTTAACATCTGAGTATATACACTCACCATAGTTTCAAGGCAAAACTCCTTCTGGCAACACCCGGTTAGCGTCTCAGCATAAAAAAAAAGCTGCATTTTTATATACATAGAATCATCAAGTCAAATTATCAATTACAACAACGGATTTATGCTGCCTGTCTATATAAAGATAAAAGTTCATGCTTCAAGTGCTTGCTGTACTGCTACAAATTATTAGCTCACGTGATGAAACGGGTCGTTACCCACAAAAGCTACGTGGAGCTAGCTGATAGCTTCACTTTTAGAATCAGCCCAAATTAAAAAAAAGTAGCACAATAGAGAGTTTTACATCCATACCTGAATCATTGTCTTTATCTCCAAAATCCAGAGTGTGACCACAGACAGTTAGACAGGGTGAATACCTACTATGAACCTCTGGCCCAAGTGTGCTGAGCGTTGGCTAATTAGCAAAAAATGAAATTTATTGGGCGTATCAATAAAAATACGTTGATGTGTAGCTCTCGTGCAATGAAAATTGTAAAGGTAAATATGCAGGGGCACTCACCTCACAGTGATAGTTACTCTAATTCCAACACTGGTGAACCCCCAGACAATAAAGCAGAACACACGGGATATTTAGATAGTGTCATTGCAAAACTCCTTCCTGCAGCACCTACTTCTCAACATAAAGCAAAAATACCACATATCGACAGCTAGAAAATTATTTGCTCACATGATTTCGACGTGACAACAGGAATTACCCACAAAAGTGTACGCTCGTATAGCCAAAAAATAACTAGCCTTTTCTGAAACACAAAGTCTCAAACAAAAAATTCTGGTGATCTTCGAAGTTGTATCGAGATCCGCAGTTTTAGACAAACCACCCAGTGCTGAACCATATCGCACATGCGAGAATAGTGTTATTTGAACGAATGCGTTAAATCACAAAACCAGCGGGCCCTAAGGGCACATTGTTCTGTCGTTTTGTTTTCAAATTCTGAAAATCGACGTCGCTAAACAAGTGCACTAATTTTTTTTTTAACCGCGTGGTAAGGTTAGCTGAACTTCCTTTGGTAAAACTTATTAGCAATACTATAAGTTATGTATAATTTCTGCAGGTATCAAAATACCCCAGTGGGCATGGCGATTGTGATTCTGTTCCTTCTACTAAGGAATATTGAGGCGTTTGTAAAATTTACTGTTCCTAGTGAGCCAAATTCAGTATTGTCAAGTGAGTTGGGATATATGAAAATGTAACAATAAATTGTCACACATAAATACATGAACTTTTAACTTTTATCTTTATATAGACAGGCAGCATAAATCTGTTGTTGTAATTGATAGTTCTATGTATGTATATAAAAATATTATACTTTTCTTTTAGCTTACTTTGACATAGATGAAGCAAATTCCAGAATTATTGTAGGTGTAACGTAAGTGCTTCAGTTACATATAGTATGTACAGGGGCTATTCCAGTGAGGGAGATATAAATTACTTACAGTACTATAATAACATTTTCACACAGAAATCTTGTCTTCAATTTGGACTTTAACCTTCAAACTATAACAAATGTAAGTGAACCATTTTTGTTACTTATACTCATTTCTGTTACTAAACATTAGAACGTGCCATACCCAGTGGATGAACCAACTTTTAACCTTTGTTTGAGTCTAGCTTTTAGCAGAAATGTAAGTAATAGCATGGTTTTGCCAACTAAAAGTTATTGTATAATTAAATTATTTATGTTTAGAAATGTGCCAACTTGCATCATTTAGTAATGAAGACCAGTGGAAAGGAAAGAATTACAGGAGATGATGGTATAGAATATACATTTGATGACTTAGTTCTGAGCTGCAGTTCCCATGCTTACCAACCACAGTGTACCTACAGATTGGTAAACCTATGTTTAATTACATATAATATATAAAATTATTATATACACTTATATATTAGGCTAGCAACCTGTCCGTAATCAATATAATCAGTAGTACAGGATTTATTCCATCTGGAGTAAATCCTCATTTGCCAGCTTTACTACTAAGTAAGTGATTTTCTTTTCTGTTGGACTTGCATTATTTTACCTAAAAAGTAGATGTAAACCTCATTATAATCACCAGATTCACCAAGAGATTTCACAGAACTGGAATTAAAATAATTATAAAATATGATTATCATAATTTCATATTATACATACTATCGAGTACCCGCCACACAGTAGCACTTGATGTATTGCACAGTAAGAATGCAGTAGCATAAGTTATTTTTATTCATAGTTATCATTCTACCATTGGTTAAGGTTACTTCAGTTTCCCTCTCCTGCTCTCTTTTTTCCTGAATTATCTCAGCTTTTCTTATACCCCACTTTTTTCCCAGCTCTTCTTGAGTCATGGAGTCCCTTAATCTCTCTGTCCTTCTATCATGATTGTGGACTTAAGCTTTGCGAAACGTTGCTTTCTTTTTTGTCCTTTGCGTTCCTTTTTGAAACTTATGCTGCCTTTACTCGGCGATTACCTCAACTATTCCACCCGCATTTTAGCCGCCTTTTTGCCTTTTCTTTCGTCCTTCCTTTTTTCAGATACTACAGCATTACGAAAGTCTTAATTTAGGCTCAAATTTGTAAGAGAATTCCCGCGAAATGCTTTTTTTCAAATCACATAAGTTGCTGCGACGCGTTACTATGGTATTGAAAACCCTTTACCAGACATAATTTCATAACCTTGCCTTTTTTGAAGGAGCTATATTTATTAGCTCTCTCTGGCCTTTCTTTGTAGCTGAGAGCTTATTCACAAGTTACTGGTGATTGAGGTAGTCAGAAGGGTTTAAATTAAGTTACCATTACTAAGAGAGTAGTTCTGTATTTGTTAAATAATGGTCAATAATGTACTGTTTTGCATGAACTAAGCTAAAATAAATTATGTAGCTACTGCTCAAGCACACCACTAGCTTGTATATGTTTGGACGTACAGATGTCATTTTTGTACTCTGACCGTGGTGTTTTTTTGTGTTAGTTTGGTGGTCGACCCCATCCCAAACTTCATTAAACAGAGTGTTTAATCAGTGGCCATTATGAAAGTTAACAAAATCACAAAATTATGATTCATTTCATAAAATAAGTGGAACTACCATTTCATTTTCAGCAGAATTTAACGTTACATATAATGTAACACCAAAATATAGCAGCAAATTTTATATTTACTTTTAATGACAGTTGACATTTTGGTGCTGTCTTTGTACTAGATGGAAATGCATTGACAACTGCTCCAGATCTAAACCCTTTTGATCGAAGAAATGGAATACTTTTTCCTCAGTCTGCAGCACCTTTCATCAGTGGCTCAATAAACGTGAGAGCACCAATATCTAATTCATGGTTTATAGGTAAGTGGATTCAATGCAATTTCTTCTAGTTCTTACCTTTAATTTTTTCATATAAAGAGCCACAGTTTGTGTCCATTTATGAGATCTTGGATTATATTTACTTATTTTTCCGTGAAAGGGCTATTGAAACAAAAGGAGCTGTAAGTTTGCATTTTAGATTGCTCCTTGATGTTACATTTTGAAAATAATATTGTCATAGAGATTTTACAGTCGAGTAGCACGGGTGTGTAAAGTAAGTTGAACTTTCTGGAAGCAAACATACTCCAATATCTGGCTTTACATTTTTTCTAATTTAACAGTTAACTGTCTTATTGCATGCTACTAAAATGTGAATTATAGAGTGACAAAGGTGCACAGCCTTTGAGTGGACAAAGAGTTTACACTACATTTGTGAAGGCACGAATTACATGTGATAGTGGATTGCCTGACACCTTCTTCTATGACAGATTAGAAGATACTTATTATAGCAGTCAAGAACAAATGCTTTATGGGGTATTCAATACTGCACGGTAAAGTTCTAAAGTTTTGATTATAACTTAACTTACTTTAGGTTAAATATATCTACATATAAGTTACTTAGCAAGTTGCTAGTTAATATAAATGTATTTGTTTATGCGATATTCAATACAAGACTAGACTCCTCGTGTTGACACTGGAACTTGAGATAAATTTAAATTGCATATGGCTAGAGTGCAATTAATTGATACTCTCTCCATTAGTTATTTCTGGAAACTTTTAAAATTATAATTGTAGCCAGATTTTTGGGTAATAGGACACATTCCATGATAAGGATATCTTAATTAAATGTTGCCTAAATATATAAAAAAAATTAAATATATTATTTGAAGGATTATTATTTTATTGCAACTTTTAGATTTGGACCAAGTGGAGGAGCTTTATGTATATACTCATTCCGTAAACATGATGACGATCTCAGCAATGTGTTCAATAGCACATATTTGGACCAATCAACAGGATTGCCAGTGAACCGTGGTGGTGATTTTCAAGTAATATTGTACAATTCTAGTATTTGTTTGAATTGAAATACCCTTACTTTAGCTAGACTAAAATGAGGTTATAGTCATTGAAGCTTCTATATAGCTAATTTACTGTTTTCTCTAATGGCCACCACAAACATTGCCTGAAAAGTATCCATTGACAACCAAAACAAATTTTATTAAATACTTGCTACATTTTTTGGTACAGTGTCAGCGTTCATTGGAAGATGCTATGAAATATCAACTAGTAAGTAGTCGTTCTAGACCCATATCTACAACCCCACTAATTGTAATCCATGGATATGCACTTCACAAAATGGTTCCACCTATTACAATGAATGGATATACCATCATATTTATTTTCGCATTTAGTGGTAAGTTTCAAAGAAATTAATCGGAGATACAAATTATAGTATTTGTAAAAAAAAACAAAGAAATTTCATAAAAAAAATTATTTAGGGTTGCGAACAAGGAATTTTAAAGCCAAAGTGTTAAATTGAGAATGTGATTCTACACCCATAAATCACTGCCTTGCCATATTTTTGTCAACTTCAAAACTCCAGAGCTTGCCATTAGGTCAGAACTTGCTATTTGTCAAATTTGAAAATTCTGAAAGTTGACAAACACAGGGACTTACTTTCTTTTTGCCTTTCTTGATCCCTAATATTTTTGAGAAATCCTAAAAAATTTTTTTAAATCTTTCGAATTAACACTTCAAAATTCCTTGTTTCCATATGTTTTAGAGCATTTATATATATATATGACATTTTTTTCCCACTTTTTTTTTACAATTTTTCCGTGACTATTCATTTTTGTATTTCATTCCAGTTCCATTAGCTATGCTTTATTACAATATCTTAGTCTCAACATTCTTATCCATGACAGCTTCTAAAATAATTACTTTACTTTTGAAACAATCTATACCAAGCATTTACTGTTTTCTCCAATGGCCACCAAAAACATTGCCTGAAAAGTTTTCATTGACAACCAAAACAAAATCATAAATTAGTGTATAATGTTTGGATAACTAGTTTGTTAACCTCTACAGCCGTGTTAATTTTGTTAACTCTAATTATCAAGACAGTTTACGGATTTTGTTATGGTTGTAAATGGACTCTTTTCACCCTGTGAAATAATTCACACTACCACTTTTTCTCCCTCACTACCATTGAACACGTCAGCGTGAATTCAAAAAGGTGTGGCACTCATTCACATGAGGTGCTCAAAATGGCGCCAAAACTCAGAAAGCCTGGATGCTTCTTCGTGAAACAACTTATATATTAGAGTCACGTAAGGAAGAAACTGAAGGGTTGTGGAAAAAGAGCTACTGATTTATGCTATTAGTTGCCCCAGACATGCTTACAATCTTCCTCTAGGCTGGTTCAAGGAGACGTTGATGGAGAAATTAGATTTTTTTAAAATTTTTATGACTTCGTTTGTTTGTTTGTTTTTTCACTCCGTGTTAGAAATTGAATATATCATCCTTAGAGACTCCAAAGGACAATCAAATTATTGTGGACTGAAATCAGATATTAATGTGAAGTGAATTTTGTATTATCTCTTTGGGTGGTCAACCCTAAATAGAAAGTGCTACCACACTCTCTGAAAATAATAATAAACTAATCTTATTGTAATAGAGCAAAAACATAGCTATTTGACAGAAGTATGTACAATTACATTTTAAACTATTAGTAATGCCAACTGTGATGCATAGTTGTTGTTTTCCTTCAATTCAAGCAGTTACAGAGAGTTGTTACTATGGCACTAAAACCCCTTTACCGTGAATACGAAATTTTATGTCATTTTGTAATACTGCCTCCGTATTTTTGTGTTCGCTCTGCGTTCGACCCCGTCCAAAACTTCACTAAACAGAATCCTCCGGTTTAGCGACCATTACCGTATCACCTTAGAAATTGAATTGTTTACCGCTTTGAATTGTTTTGCGGGTGCAGTTAAAACTCAAAAACTTATGGGAGCTCCATTTCTATTCGAGTTAAGTGGCAGTGGTGAGTTAATACGCTAGTTGTCACAGTTATAAGCCCTACTCAACAGCATTTACTTGAAAATTCATTGTCCACTGACTAGACTAACCACGAAGGTTAGTCTTGCGTAGGTATGTTGAGTTGTGAGAAAATATTGTGCGTTACAACTACTAATTTCAGGCTGGAGTGGCGCTGAACTTACGGCTTCAAAAATACACTTCCTCTGGGCGTGGCGCTTCTGTTATGGTGGCGCTTAAGTAATTACAGCCGTTCTGGATTGGAAGAACGTGGGTACTGCACATCATGTCGGCAACAGGTTCTCTTTACTTTCAGCTCTCTTTTAGCAGTGTAGTGAGGGGCTTTCATGTCTACCAGGCAGTTTGGACTCCAGTGCTGAATGCTGAATACTCCACTAACCAAGAGCATGGAAATGCTGAAGACCAATATGCTGTGGCTGTGACCAACAATGATCAAGTTGTGATTTTATTGAAAGAGAAGGCGAAATAATCTGCAAAGTTACTGGTAGAAGACAAAGGTCTGTACTTCTGCAAGGTGGGATGGAAATTCCTTGTATTTACACACTGAGGGGGAAGAAAAAGTTGGTGAAGAAACTTAGGTTAATACTAAATTCAATGAACATTCTATAATAATAGATGCATGTACAAGTCAATAATAAAATACAATGAAAATTATGAATGAAAATGGTAGATTCATGTACTGGGTCAGTAATGAATAATAGTTACATTTTTACATGTCCATCTCATCAATGTCTGATAAAGGCTCATAGGCTGGTGGACTGATGGAGTATTCAGATTCGCTATCGTCAATATATTAGATCGTGCCTGGAATAATGTTTACATTCGTTTCACTTTCTGAACCAGAATCTGATTCATAATTATCTTCACTTTCAAATGGGTCGTCATTTGTGGGTTCTGGCTCATGAAAACCCATATTAACTTCCCCAAAAACCAACAATTATTGCATTTATTTCTTTTCTGGCTTCATCATTTCTTATCAAGTGGTCTTCTTCTTTGCCACGAGCATTCGATAGCCCAGTCACAAGAAATGATTTTTTTTAACATTACAAAGATTTGAACTTAGCTTTGTATTAGCTTCTTCAATCCAGTTAACTACAAGTTGTTTAGGTGGCTTTCTAATCACCTCATCATTGGAGTGTGTTTAAGCATGTACTGAACCCATGAATTTCGAATGGAAGTTTTAAATGGTTTATTAATACTGACATCAAGTGGTTGTAGGATTGATGTACAACCACCAGGGATCACCAATACAGTAGTATTAGATTTATGGAATGCATCTTTTACCTTGTCTGTCAAGTGTGCACTGAAGGTATCAAGAAACAGCAAAGACGGCCTCTTCTTCGTGTATTTTACCCAAATATCTGAAATCCATATTAGTATTAACTTTTCATCCATCCAGAATTTCTTCTGATAACCTACCACTGTGCCTTGTGATCCCAGCACATTTGTTATCGATCTAGGAGTAGTACCTTTAAAAATTACCATAGGAGGAAGCATAGCCCCTGTTGCTGTGCACGACAAAACTGCTGTTAACCAACATTTTTCAGATTTTGTGGTCCTAATTTTCACAGTCTTTTTGCCTTTAACATCAACAGTTTTTGAAGGCACCATATCCTTCGTCCATGTTACCAATTAACTCATATGAAAAATCACCATTTTCTCGTATACGTTTAACCTGCCTCCTGAACTCTGTGATTCTACCTTCTAAATCTTTAGGCAATTCTTGTGCCATGGAGGTCTTGGCTCGCAAAACTATATTGTGGCGGTACATAAATGATTTAAGCCACCCATCAGAAGCTTTAAAATCAGATACTATAGGTTTTATGAGGGTTAAAGCTTTTATTTTAAGAACTTGAGAGGATACAGGCATGTTTTTTTCTTCACGTTGTTCTAAAACCCACTGTAACAACTTAAAATCTATTTCATGGGGATAAAAGAGCCAAGTATTCTATTGCCCAGAAAAAGAGTGTAGCACAGTATGCTAGACATCATGGGGGGAGAGCTGCAGCTAGACATTTTAAAACTTCATCACAGAAGTGTCCAAAGGTGGCTCAAAGATGAGCTGGATACTATCAAGCACCCACATCGTGCTAAGCGATGCAATAAAAAGGGCCAAGGGAGAAAGCTATCACAGTGGAGACTTCAATGACGTGGAGGATTCTTCAAAATCAGTGGGGTTGAGAGCTGTTGAAAGATCAGCAGAAGAATTGGCAGATGGAGTACCAGTAGAAGGATTGGCGGATGGAGTACCAGCAGAAGGATTGACGGATGGAGCATCAGCAGAAGGATTGATGGATGGAAAGCAGAAGTATTGACGGATGGAGTACCAGCAGAAGGATTGACGGATGGAGCATCAGCAGAAGGATTGATGGATGGATACCAGCAGAAGTATTGACGGATGGAGTACCAGCAGAAGGATTGACGGATGGAAATACCAGCAGAAGGATTGACGGATGGAGTACCAGCAGAAGGATTGACGGATGGAGTACCAGCAGAAGGATTGACGGATGGAGTACCAGCAGAAGGATTGACGGATGGAGTACCAGTAGAAGGATTGACGAATGGAGTACCAGCAGAAGGAATGGCAGATAGAAGGGAATTAGCAGGTTGAAGAGGAAAACTAGGACCAATAGAATTCTTCCTTGGCCTCCCAACCCTGCGCTTCTTGGATTTCAAACCTGGTGTTGCTGGCTGAAAAGTCCACTGTGATACTAAAGATTCAGTTGTTGGAACAAAAAAATTCTTCAGAGAAGTCTGCTTGGATGCCATATTAGATACCACGACTGGAGGGTAAAGCAAAAGTTCCACGTGGGTTGTAATTACTTAAGCGCCGCCCAAAACTAATTCAGGAGGAAGTGTGGCGCTCTGTCTAATATAATGCTGTGAGTTGCTGGCTGGCGCCTGTATTATGGTGGCGCTTAAATTACATCGCGTACGGTAAATCCCCTTTACCGCATATAAAAAACTCGACTTTATTTTAGAAGCTTGAGTGTTAGTTGTTAAAATCAACCATTTAACAATAGTGTAGTTTAAGGCTCGCTCGCCATTTGTGCTCAAACACACCACTAGTAATATTATATAATATAATACATTCAATTAATTGTAATACTTCTTTACTTATACTTAGGAGAAGAACAAAACTTTATTTTGATGAAGTATGCAAAAAGAAATAATTCAGATGATGGTTTTGTGCAAGCTGGTGCCACCACTTTAACTAATGCTTATCCCAACAATGTTATCAACAAAGTGGTAGTTCGAGGAACAGGCAAAGATGCCTATCTCTTGATTGGCGCCATGGATGCTATTTATCGTGTATCAGTGCAGTCATGTACAAACTACACATCCTGTGTATCATGCTTGACATCTTCTGATCCTTATTGTACTGTTGACAGAAACAATGGAAAGTGCTTGGCAACAGATTCAGCGAGTGACAATGTAATTCAGCAGAGGCAAGACAACCCACAGTTATGTGATGGAGGTAATTGAAGTAGAGTTTATTAATTATGAGCAGTTAGCATTAGTGATTGTAAATTTTGGTGCTTAAACCTTATTCCGGTTACACATTAGCTATTCTGTCATTGTGTAGCTGAATATAATTTTTTTTATGAGTAATATCACATGGTAACTGTGCTATTCAGGATTAATACAGCAGCGTTGGAATGTGTGCGGCTGAGCGGCCATGGCCACACCAGTATTTTAACAAAAAGGGGCATGTCTATTATTATTCTACTCTTCACCGGAGCTCGTTTTCGTTATCGAACTTGGGCAGTCGAGCCATCGAATTGACTTCTGCTAGGATTAGATAGCTAATATTGATCCTATTGGTAGATTTTTTTTAGGAAACCAGACCAGCCTGTTTTGCTATTACAAAGCGATTTGAAAAAACGAACGTAGTTCAGAAATCCTTCTAGCAAAATGGCCATTTTTGCTACTAGGAGTCTGCCCATTCAGGTAATTGCCACACATATTTGAGGAAAATAAAACTATGACTGCCACAAAAGGCAGGCATTTCATTTGTCAGGGTGGTCTAGGACTGCCACGGACTGTCCCAGTCCTGAGAATATTTTAGGACACATTAGGACGTCTCAAGATGTCCTAATAGGAATCCTATCTTGAAGATTCCAAAAATTACTAGGTATAGTTAAGAGTTAAAAATCCCAGTCCCCCAAAACCCAGTACCAAAAGTCCCAAGAAGTCCTGGGACTACTAGGGACGTCACGGGATATCCCACAAGGTGAGAGCTAAAAATCCCAGTCCCAAAAGTCCCAAGATGTCCTGGGACTACTAGGGTTATCCCGGGATGTCCCACAAAGTGAGAGCTAAAAATCCCAGTCTCAAAAGTCCCAACAAGTCCTGGGACTACTAGGGTCATCCCGGGATGTCCCACAAGGTGAGAGTTAAAAATCCCGGTCCCCAAAGTCCCAGGAAGTCCTGGGACTACCAGAGACATCCCCAGATATTCCACAAGGTGAGAGCTAAAAATCCCAGTCCCAAGAAGTCCTGGGACTACTAGGGACATCCCAGGATATCCCACAAGGTGAGAGCTAAAAATCCCAGTCCCAAAGGTCCCAAGAAGTCCTGGGACTACTAGGGACGTCCCGGGATATCCCACAAGGTGAGAGCTAAAAGTCCCAGTCCCAAAGTTCCCAAGAAGTCCTGGGACTACTAGGGACGTCCCGGGATATCCCACAAGGTGAGAGCTAAAAATCCCAGTCCCAAAGGTCCCAAGAAATCCTGGGACTACTAGGGACGTCCCGGGATATCCCACAAGGTGAGAGCTAAAAATCCCAGTCCCAAAAGTCACAAGTAGTCCTGAGACTACTAGGGACATCCTGGGAATAATTTTAGAATAATAAGTCTAATTAAATCTTTATTCCAGTCCTGATAACTTTTGAAAAGACTTTGAAAGAACCTACTGATTGTTATAAAAATTGTTTGCTTTGTAATAATAAAATATGGCTTGTACTGAACTGTTTTGGTATGATTATAGTGGCATTTGAATTTATTAGCTAGATATGCAAAGCATAGACTTAAACTCTTTAGTTCACTTGATAGAGACTGTATCGTCTTTTCTATTAATATAATTCATTACTTGAACAAATGAGTGGGTGTGGCTAGTGGGCATGGTTATAATGGCCATAGCCACACCAATAAGATCTGGTTTCCTACTCCCCTGTAGTTGAAATAGCCCGAGGCGAAGCCCAGTGCTATTTTAATTGCTTTACGAGTGCTATTGATCCCTAATAGCACAGGTTACCTGTGCTATCACTCGCTAATAGTAGGCCAGCTTTTTAAAAAGTCATTTGCAATTGTAGCTACACGGTATCGTTCACTCACTATCTCTTTATTTCAGGATTAGCTTTCACTGGAACTTCGTTTTCAACGTACGGCTCCTAATTTGTTTGAAAAACATTTCGTCTAATACTCGTAGAGCTTCTGTAGTAAAGAATGACATTGTCTCCAACTAGAAACTTCTCAACGGTACGTTTCCAAGGTTAACACTGCATGCATGCACACTTACCAGTACTATTTCACTTAGCTACTGCAGTATTTCACTTAGTTACCGTGCTATTTCAATTAGTTACACACTATTTCACTTTCCCCATGCGATTTCAATTGAACAGCGATTTTTGATTGGATGAGTTGACGTGAGTGGCAAAAGATTGCACCTGGGGAATCAATTCACTAATTGTGCTGTCCTTCGCTTGCAGAATCTGATGCGGGTTGTACTGTCTGGTCACTCTGAGACATAGAAATGAAAAAAAAGAAAGAGATAATCACAAAAATTATGACATAAAATTAATGATTATACAGAAAAATAAATTGTATACCTATCTATAGGAAAGTTCATAAGAATGAGTAGGTAGTTTGTAGTGGGTGATCCGACTTGCTACTTCTGCCGCTGTTTTGCTCAACTGTGAATTCTGTACGTCGTCTCCCACAGATAATGATACCACGAGATAAGTAGGACTGCAACAGCTCCAGACAAGTTAAGGAATGACTCCTGATGGCTGTCGGTGAACTTGCGTGAAACAGGTATGACTTCGGCTCGTGATAGTCCACTTCGAAACAGCGAGTCAATAACGTTGCTAGCATTCTAATCGAAGTAAGCACGAGTTAGGTAAGGCTCAATGGCTGATAAACTTTACCACTGCCACCAATTGTTGGAGTTCCGAATGATTGTAGGCTGTCACCAGAATTAGCTCGATGGGTACGATTTCGGAGGGGTTGAAGTTGAGGGCTGCCCTTGCTCTCCTATTTCTGCGCCCATAGGCGAATTCTTTAAGGTTTTTAATAAGAATAATTAATACCACGTTGCCATTACGTTAACAGCATGACTGACTAGTGACGGTCTGTCCAGCCGTAATGTATCAAACCAGCGCAGTGCCGAGGGAGGATCATGATACAAAACTACACAGTTTGTATGATGGGGTCAGGTAAATGTCAATGATCCTAAGTGTGAAGTTATTATGGAAATGGATGCCAGAGAAAAAGGCTCTATAATACAATAATAATACTAATAATTATTTAAATGTTCACAGCTGTGGGGAGGAGCATGCAATACTCATTTTGTTGTGACCTCATTCAAAGAAACTCATTTTACTAATTATTTAGTCTGGAACTTTTACCTTAATAAGTGCTAAAATTAACTATGGCCACTGTAATACTGGATGTTATCTGTGGTGGATTGATTAATCTGTCAATTAAAAATATATATGTGATAGTTATGCAATTTACATTTTTTACAATGTCCGTAGTAACATCACCTACTCCTGCAGCAATGGACAGTTGTGAAAGGTTTAATGTTGACAATGGAATGTTTGTTTCTGAGCATTCGCCTGTCAGTATAGGAGTGAAGGGCACATATCAATGTAACCCTGGATTTATACTTAATGGAACTGCAGAAAGAGTGTGCACTATTTCAAATGAGTGGTCTGGGCAACCTGCACAATGTATAGAACCACCAGGTGAGAATGAAATGGAATGAATACCTTTTCTACTACTACTACTATTACTACTACTACTACTTAAGGATGGACAATATTGGGATACATTGCATCATGATATTCATCAATATTTCAATATATAGTACTTATTACATGAGTTAGAGTGTGATATGGTGAAATATTTCATGAGTAGGCTAATTTATTTTCACGAGCCAAAGGCAAGTGAAAATAAAGCCTGAGCGCAATACAGCCATGAGATAACACTTTGTGATATTGTGAGATATCTCACTGGTCATGTACCTAAAAATATCATTGTGAAGATATCTAGTGTGGAATAAAACTATTTATTCCACCCTAAAATCTATTTATTCCACCCTAGATATCTTCACAATGACATCTTTAGGTACATGACCCAACTCATGATATTTCAGATATTTCACCTGTTATTTCAGCTGTACTGCTGCATACTCATTACCCTTGTAGTTATAGCAACCGGCCAAACTTGTGAATTTTCATGGTTTTTTACAGCTTTTGTGAGTTACCCTTCCCCTAGTACTAACTACAGTAGTAAAGATATCTAGTGTAGAATAAACCACTTCTTAAACTTGTCAGAGTTCTATGGCTAGATATTTCACTCTCAGGCTTTATTTTCACTCACCTCTGGCTCTTTTATTCCATGCTAGATATCTTCACTGAAGTGGTTGTATTAGGGTCGGTAACTCTTGGTGTAAAGTTGGTGTAAAACTCTCTAGGGGCTCCCCACACCCCCATCTAGGGCAAAATATCTAGCCATATCAATCTGACAAATGGTATATTCCATGCTGGATATCTTCACTGAAGTGGTTGTATTAGGGTTGGTAACTCTTGGTGTGAAGTTGGTGTAAAACTCTCTAGGGGCTCCCCACCCCCAGCTGATATTTTAGAAGCAGCTCTAACCCTACACTAGAGTTAGGTAGCTGTAAAAACCCAGAAAAATGGCAAGCCAGGCAGGTTTCTATAACTACTAGGATAAATGAGCTTGGCACAATACAGCAATATAGAGCAAAATAACAGATTATCCTAGACGTTACCCATTCTCACTGGAAATGGTTTTCACACCGCCTATCAATCTCACTCCTTGTTTTATGTATTTTGTTAAGACACAACAGTTAGTGCTAAGTCTGAGAGAACAACCAATGTTACAGTCCCAAAAGCGTTCTTAGGCTGTAGCGTTAACACTATAACAATTTCGCACAATGTATATATTATTGCTTCTTAAAAATGTTGTGATGAAGTACGATGCTAAAATTTTATGATGTAATAACCCTAGTATGCAGATCACCATTTGCCCAACTTGTTGAAAGTTGCAAATGAAGTATTATTATTGTGGGACTGCCCTCCTCCCGGATGTGACTTCATAAGTTATACAGCTCCTAGCTGCTACATTAATGTATTTTTTTTAAATATTTCTAGTTACTCCTGCTCCAACAGACAGTTGTAAAAGGTTTAATGTTGACAATGGAACGTTTGTTCCTGAGCATTCACCTGTCAGTATAGGAGTGAAGGGTACATATCAATGTAACTCTGGATTTATACTTAATGGAACTGCAGAAAGAGTGTGCACTATTTCAAAAGAGTGGTCAGGGCAGCCTGCTGAGTGTATAAGACCTCCAGGTATTCAAACACAATGGTTATCTTTGCTGAAAGTTTAATTTAAAGCGCCACATGCATTTAATATTTTGAAGCGTATTGCTATATTTTCAGATTTAACCAACATTTCATTTATATTTATTCTTAATCCTCTGCGTGCGTGCATGTGAGGGTAGTTTGTTTGTCATTCATTCATTCATTTACTCTGTCTACAGCAAATCTCCAAAGATGGCAGACTTTTATGCCTTGAGGGGGAGAGCATCTTAAACACTAGGGATGATTTAAGTACTTTAATTTTCCAATTTTGAATTCTGGCTTTGTGTAGTAGAACAAGAGAAAAGGCAGACACTATGATAAGTACTGCTATATGCCCATACCCATTCATTTGCCTACCATTTACAATTACACACTTTTACGCGAGTGTACAATTTTTACCGTGCCCAGTTCAAATTGTTCTAGTTCCATTGCCGATTTTTTTTTCATCTGATGTATCTTATGTTAGGAAGTCTCAATTGCTGGAGTTGTGATTTTTTCATCAACTGTAAGGTTGCCTGCTCTTCGAAATGTGTGTTTAAAGTGTTGATGCAATATGCATGTGAGAAAGTCCAAATGTTCCTGTGGTACTGCATATGGACTTTATTAGTTGCTGAGAAGCCACATCAGCTTGTCGGGATTGATTTCATCAGACTAAAGTTGTCAACACTAAACCATAGCTAGCATAACTACACAGTAGCTAGATATATATTCATAATCCATTATTGTTTTAAACAGAATCTTAAGAACTGTTTGGTTCAATGGTAGTGACTTTGCTTGCAAACTATTGCATTATTTGAATAGACTAACTAGTGCTGAGGATTTGCGAGTTTAAAAAGCATTTATTAACTTCTATTAGTATTATTATCATTATCTTCATCATTCTTTTTTGTTTTTGGATACGGCAATGGTTTATATTTCAGGAAATGTCACCTCTGGAACACTATTAAGAATTTGAAATTTACTACACCACTAAATTATATATATTTTGATGTGGTGAAGTGTACCGTACAATTACAAACTTAAGATGATGAATGCCATTTACTACCATTTTGCTGCTATTAGTAACAGATGTTTTATGTATTTTATTTTAAAAGTTATTCCTTCTCCTATGGATAGTTGCAAAATGTTTAATGTTGAAAATGGCATATTTCTCCCTGAGCGCATGCCAGTCGAAATAGGAGTAAAGGGTAAGTATGTCTGCAACTCAGGATTTATACTAAATGGAACTGCAGAAAGAGTGTGCACTATTTTAAAGGAGTGGTCTGGACAACCAGCACAATGCATACCACCACCAGGTGAGTATTAAAAAATATAGGTAAAATAATATAGATATAAATATAGGTAATATTATGTTTACATTCACATTTAATTCCAACTCCAAGAATGAATCAATCTCATGCGTACCAGCAATACATAAAGGAATGGTAACACTACATGAAATGATTGTTGTAAAGTTATCATAAGTTCATATATAGAACACAAAGTGTGAGCACTATTATCATAATACTCCTTTAAAAGTTTGCAGTTGAGCAACCAAAGGTCACTTTATTGCATTTATCATTATATATATATAAAAATGATAAATGCAATAAAGTGCTCAACTGCAACTGTAACTATTATTATGAAAACAATAATATAATATTTCTAGTTACTCCTGCTCCAACAGACAGCTGTAAAAGATTTAGTGTTGACAATGGAATGTTTGTTCCTGAGCATTCGCCTGTCAGAATAGGAGTGAAGGGTACATATCAATGTAACCCTGGATTTATACTTAATGGGACTGCAGAAAGAGTGTGCACTATTTCAAATGAGTGGTCGGGGCAACCTGCACAATGTATAAAACCTCCAGGTAAGAATGAAAAGGAATAAAAAATCCTTTTCTACTACTACTACTACTACTACTACTTAGATGGGCAATATTGGGATACATTACATCATGATATTCGTAAATATTTCAATATATAACTATATATTGTGTGTGGGGGGGGGGGGGGGGGGAATACTGCTAAAAAAAGGTGCCATACATTATTCTATAATGAACATGTGACGTGTTTATAATTTTTTTCATCAGAAAACATTCAAAATAGCACTTGTTACATGAGTCAGAGTGTGATATGGTGAACTATTTCAACAGCAGGCTAATTTAATTTTCACAAGCCTGAGGTGAGTGAAAACACAGCCTAAGGGCGAAATATCTAGCCATATCAATCTGACAAGTGGTTTATTCCATGCTAGATATCTTCACTGAAGTGGTTGTATTAGGGTAAACTCTTGGTGCAAAGTTGGTGTAAAACTCTCTAGGGGCTCCCTCCCCACACCCCCAGCTGATATTTTAGAAGCAGTTCTAACCTTGTTCACTGGTAGCTGTAAAAACCCAGAAAACTGGTAATCCAGGCAGGTTTCTATAACTACTAAGGTAAACGAGCTTGGCCTAATACAATAATATAGAGTAAGATAACACCATGTGATAACTGATGTGAGTTTTCACGGGTCAGGTATATAAAAGTAACACTGTGAAGATATCTAGCATGGAAAATATATACTTATAATTTTAGTTAGCATAGTAGTCAAGTTTATGGGTCTTAGTTTTGTTTATGAATTTTCATAGTTGTTCCTTCTCCAATGGATAGTTGTGAAAGATTTAATGTTGACAATGGAATGTTTATTGTGGAGCACATGCCAGTCATAGTAGGAGTGAGAGGGACATACCAATGTGATTCTCGATATATACTGAATGGGACTGCAGAAAGAGTGTGCACTATTTTGAATGAGTGGTCTGGGCAACCTGCAAAGTGTATATTACCACCAGGTATGCAAAGTCCCAGTTTGACAGCATCTAGTGTAGTTTGGTTTGTACACTATTTTCATGTTCCGATTGTAGATGCTGTCCAGTTTATATCAGATTATCCTAAACGTTACCCATTCTCACTGGAAAAGGTTTTCACACCGCCTATCAATCTCACTCCTTGTTTTATGTATTTTGTTAAGACACAACAGTTTGTGCTAAGTCTGAGAGAACAACCAATGTTACAGTCCCAAAAGCGTTCTTAGGCTGTAGCGTTAACACTATAACAATTTCGCACAATGTATATATTATTGCTTCTTAAAAATGTTGTGATGAAGTACGATGCTAAAATTTTATGATGTAATAACCCTAGTATGCAGATCACCATTTGCCCAACTTGTTGAAAGTTGCAAATGAAGTATTATTATTGTGGGACTGCCCTCCTCCCGGATGTGAATTCATAAGTTATACAGCTCCTAGCTGCTACATTAATGTATTTTTTTTTAAATATTTCTAGTTACTCCTGCTCCAACAGACAGCTGTGAAAGGTTTAATGTTGACAATGGAACGTTTGTTCCTGAGCATTCACCTGTCAGTATAGGAGTGAAGGGTACATATCAATGTAACCCTGGATTTATACTTAATGGAACTGCAGAAAGAGTGTGCACTATTTCAAAAGAGTGGTCAGGGCAGCCTGCTGAGTGTATAAGACCTCCAGGTATTCAAACACAATGGTTATCTTTGCTGAAAGTTTAATTTAAAGCGCCACACGCATTTAATATTTTGAAGCGTATTGCTATATTTTCAGATTTAACCCACATGTCATTTATATTTATTCTTAATCCTCTGCGTGCGTGCATGTGAGGGTAGTTTGTTTGTCATTCATTCATTCATTTACTCTGTCTACAGCAAATCTCAAAAGATGGCAGACTTTTATGCCTTGAGGGAGAGCATCTTAAACACTAGGGATGATTTAAGTACCTTTAATTTGCCACTTTTGAATTCTGGCTTTGTGTAGTAGAACAAGAGAAAAGGCAGACACTATGATAAGTACTGCTATATGCCCATACCCATTCATTTGCCTACCATTTACAATCACACACTTTTACGCGAGTGTACAATTTTTACCGTGCCCAGTTCAAATTGTTCTAGTTCCATTGCCGATTTTTTTTTCATCTGATGTATCTTATGTTAGGAAGTCTCAATTGCTGGAGTTGTGATTTTTTCATCAACTGTAAGGTTGCCTGCTCTTCGAAATGTGTGTTTAAAGTGTTGATGCAATATGCATGTGAGAAAGTCCAAATGTTCCTGTGGTACTGCACATGGACTTTATTAGTTGCTGAGAAGCCACATCAGCTTGTTGGGATTGATTTCATCAGACTAAAGTTGTCAACACTAAACCATAGCTAGCATAACTACACAGTAGCTAGATATATATTCATAATCCATTATTGTTTTAAACAGAATCTTAAGAACTGTTTGGTTCAATGGTAGTGACTTTGCTTGCAAACTATTGCATTATTTGAATAGACTAACTAGTGCTGAGGATTTGCGAGTTTAAAAAGCATTTATTAACTTCTATTAGTATTATTATCATTATCTTCATCATTCTTTTTTTGTTTTTGGATACGGCAATGGTTTATATTTCAGGAAATGTCACCTCTGGAACACTATTAAGAATTTGAAATTTACTACACCACTAAATTATATATATTTTGATGTGGTGAAGTGTACCGTACAATTACAAACTTAAGATGATGAATGCCATTTACTACCATTTTGCTGCTATTAGTAACAGATGTTTTATGTATTTTATTTTAAAAGTTATTCCTTCTCCTATGGATAGTTGCAAAATGTTTAATGTTGAAAATGGCATATTTCTCCCTGAGCGCATGCCAGTCGAAATAGGAGTAAAGGGTAAGTATGTCTGCAACTCAGGATTTATACTAAATGGAACTGCAGAAAGAGTGTGCACTATTTTAAAGGAGTGGTCTGGACAACCAGCACAATGCATACCACCACCAGGTGAGTATTAAAAAATATAGGTAAAATAATATAGATATAAATATAGGTAATATTATGTTTACATTCACATTTAATTCCAACTCCAAGAATGAATCAATCTCATGCGTACCAGCAATACATAAAGGAATGGTAACACTACATGAAATGATTGTTGTAAAGTTATCATAAGTTCATACATAGAACACAAAGTGTGAGCACTATTATCATAATACTCCTTTAAAAGTTTGCAGTTGAGCAACCAAAGGTCACTTTATTGCATTTATCATTATATATATATAAAATGATAAATGCAATAAAGTGCTCAACTGCAACTGTAACTATTATTATGAAAACAATAATATAATATTTCTAGTTACTCCTGCTCCAACAGACAGCTGTAAAAGATTTAGTGTTGACAATGGAATGTTTGTTCCTGAGCATTCGCCTGTCAGAATAGGAGTGAAGGGTACATATCAATGTAACCCTGGATTTATACTTAATGGGACTGCAGAAAGAGTGTGCACTATTTCAAATGAGTGGTCGGGGCAACCTGCACAATGTATAAAACCTCCAGGTAAGAATGAAAAGGAATGAAAAATCCTTTTCTACTACTACTACTACTACTACTACTACTACTACTACTACTACTACTACTACTACTACTACTACTTAGATGGGCAATATTGGGATACATTACATCATGATATTCGTAAATATTTCAATATATAACTATATATTCGTAAATATTTCATATAATATATATTGTGGTGTGGGGGGGGGGGGGGGGGGGGGGGGGGGGGGGAATACTGCTAAAAAAAGGTGCCATACATTATTCTATAATGAACATGCGACGTGTTTATAATTTTTTTCATCAGAAAACATTCAAAATAGCACTTGTTACATGAGTCAGAGTGTGATATGGTGAACTATTTCAACAGCAGGCTAATTTAATTTTGACGAGCCTGAGGTGAGTGAAAACACAGCCTAAGGGCGAAATATCTAGCCATATCAATCTGACAAGTAGTTTATTTCATGCTAGATATCTTCACTGAAGTGGTTGTATTAGGGTAAACTCTTGGTGCAAAGTTGGTGTAAAACTCTCTAGGGGCTCCCCACACCCCCAGCTGATATTTTAGAAGCAGCTCTAACCTTGTTCACTGGTAGCTGTAAAAACCCAGAAAACTGGTAATCCAGGCAGGTTTCTATAACTACTAAGGTAAATGAGCTTGGCCTAATACAATAATATACAGTAAGATAACACCATGTGATAACTGATGTGAGTTTTCACGGGTCAGGTATATAAAAGTAACACTGTGAAGATATCTAGCATGGAAATTATATACTTATAATTTTAGTTAGCATAGTAGTCAAGTTTATGGGTCTTAGTTTTGTTTATGAATTTTCATAGTTGTTCCTTCTCCAATGGATAGTTGTGAAAGATTTAATGTTGACAATGGAATGTTTATTGTGGAGCACATGCCAGTCATAGTAGGAGTGAGAGGGACATACCAATGTGATTCAGGATATATACTGAATGGGACTGCAGAAAGAGTGTGCACTATTTTGAATGAGTGGTCTGGGAAACCTGCAAAGTGTATATTACCACCAGGTATGCAAAGTCCCAGTTTGACAGCATCTAGTGTAGTTTGGTTTGTACACTATTTTCATGTTCCGATTGTAGATGCTGTCCAGTTTATATCAGATTATCCTAAACATTACCCATTCTCACTGGAAATGGTTTTCACACCGCCTATCAATCTCACTCCTTGTTTTATGTATTTTGTTAAGACACAACAGTTTGTGCTAAGTCTGAGAGAACAACCAATGCTACAGTCCCAAAAGCGTTCTAAGGCTGTAGCGTTAACACTATAACAATTTCGCACAATGTATATATTATTGCTTCTTAAAAATGTTGTGATGAAACACGATGCTAAAATTTTATGATGTAATAACCCTAGTATAGGATCACCATTTGCCCAACTTGTTGAAAGTTGCAAATGAAGTATTATTATTGTGGGACTGCCCTCCTCCCGGATGTGAATTCATGTTATACAGCTCCTAGCTGCTACATTAATGTATTTTTTTTTTAATATTTCTAGTTACTCCTGTTCCAACAGACAGCTGTAAAAGGTTTAATGTTGACAATGGAACGTTTGTTCCTGAGCATTCACCTGTCAGTATAGGAGTGAAGGGTACATATCAATGTAACTCTGGATTTATACTTAATGGAACTGCAGAAAGAGTGTGCACTATTTCAAAAGAGTGGTCAGGGCAGCCTGCTGAGTGTATAAGACCTCCAGGTATTCAAACACAATGGTTATCTTTGCTGAAAGTTTAATTTAAAGCGTCACATGCATTTAATATTTTGAAGCGTATTGCTATATTTTCAGATTTAACCAACATTTCATTTATATTTATTCTTAATCCTCTGCGTGCGTGCATGTTTGAGGGTAGTTTGTTTGTCATTCATTCATTCATTTACTCTGTCTACAGCAAATCTCAAAAGATGGCAGACTTTTATGTCTTGAGGGAGAGCATCTTAAACACTAGGAATGATTTAAGTACCTTTAATTTGCCACTTTTGAATTCTGGCTTTGTGTAGTAGAACAAGAGAAAAGGCAGACACTATGATAAGTACTGCTATATGCCCATACCCATTCATTTGCCTACCATTTACAATTACACACTTTTACGCGAGTGTACAATTTTTACCGTGCCCAGTTCAAATTGTTCTAGTTCCATTGCCGATTTTTTTTTCATCTGATGTATCTTATGTTAGGAAGTCTCAATTGCTGGAGTTGTGATTTTTTCATCAACTGTAAGGTTGCCTGCTCTTCGAAATGTGTGTTTAAAGTGTTGATGCAATATGCATGTGAGAAAGTCCAAATGTTCCTGTGGTACTGCACATGGACTTTATTAGTTGCTGAGAAGCCACATCAGCTTGTTGGGATTGATTTCATCAGACTAAAGTTGTCAACACTAACCATAGCTAGCATAACTACACAGCTAGCTAGATATATATTCATAATCCATTATTGTTTTAAACAGAATCTTAAGAACTGTTTGGTTCAATGGTAGTGACTTTGCTTGCAAACTATTGCATTATTTGAATAGACTAACTAGTGCTGAGGGTTTGCGTTCTTAGTACTAGTTTAAAAAGCATTTATTAACTTCTATTAGTATTATTATCATTATCTTCATCATTCTTTTTTTGTTTTTGGGGGGGGGGGGGGGGGGGGAATACTGTTAAAAAAGGTGCCATACATTTTGTGTTTGATGTATCACTACATTTAATTAATCATATTGTACAACTCAATCCAACTCTTTAAACACAAAGCTTTTGACCTTTTTATAGCATGAAAAGTATATTATTAAGTGTATTATTACTTTTTTGTTTCCTCTTCATTCTATAATGAACATGCGACGTATTTATAATTTTTTTCATCAGAAAACATTCAAAATAGCACTTGTTACATGAGTCAGAGTGTGATGTGGTGAACTATTTCAACAGCAGGCTAATTTTTTTTCACGAGCCTGAGGTGAGTGAAAATACAGCCTAAGGGCGAAATATCTAGCCATATCAATCTGACAAGTGGTTTATTCCATGCTAGATATCTTCACTGAAGTGGTATTAGGGTAAACTCTTGGTGCAAAGTTGGTGTAAAACTCTCTTGGGGCTCCCACACCCCCAGCTGATATTTTAGAAGCAGCTTGTTCACTGGTAGCTGTAAAAGCCCAGAAAACTGGTAATCCAGGCAGGTTTCTATAACTACTAAGGTAAACGAGCTTGGCCTATTACAATAATATAGAGTAAGATAACACCATGTGATAACTGATGTGAGTTTTCACGGGTCAGGTATATAAAAGTAACACTGTGAAGATATCTAGCATGGAAATTATATACTTATAATTTTAGTTAGCATAGTAGTCTAGTTTATGGTCTTAGTTTTGTTTATGAATTTTCATAGTTGTTCCTTCTCCAATGGATAGTTGTGAAAGATTTAATGTTGACAATGGAATGTTTATTGTGGAGCACATTCCAGTCATTGTAGGAGTGAGAGGGACATACCAATGTGATTCTCGATATATACTGAATGGGACTGCAGAAAGAGTGTGCACTATTTCAAAAGAGTGGTCGGGGCAACCTGCACAATGCATACGACCTCCAGGTATCAGGTTGTGAAGTATGCCATTTTGATGTACTGTACATATTAATATAAAGTGGTAGGGCCATTATCCTATAGAATGCCTAACAATATTGTATGACCTTTCAACATTGAAACTAAACCATTATGAAAAAATTAGTCATTGTGTAGGTATACTATCAAAATTATTTTTTGTGGCTATTGAGTGTATTTTCTATTATAGCTATTGCTCCTTCAAGTGATGCCTGTGAAAAATTTAATGTGGATAATGGAATGTTTGTCCTGGAGCACATGCCAGTCAAAATAGGAGTTAAAGGCACATATAGATGTAATTCAGGGTTTATATTGCTTGGGAATGCAGAAAGAGTGTGCACAATTTCAAATGAGTGGTCTGGGCAACCTGCACAATGTATATTACCATCAGGTAAGTACTTGAGAGCACTAATGTTAGCGCCAGTGATTTTTCACGAGGAGGCGAGTGAAATATCCAGCCATATCACTCTGACAAGTGTAATAAGTGGTTTGTTTATTCCATAAACAATAATAACTAGATATCTTCACTGAAGTAGTTTGTTGGTAACTCTTGGTGTAACGTTGGCCTAAAATGCTGATATTTTAGCAGCTGCTCTAGCCTGCTAGGGTAGGCTCCACTAGAGAAAGGTTGCTGTAAAAACCCTGAAAACTAGTAAGCCAGGCCGGTTGCTTAACTACTAGGGTAATGAGCTTGCACAAATACAGCCATGAGATAAGTTGCTGCCACCAGGGAGATGCAATCACCACAGTAGATAGTAGGGTATTGGCTTATGAGGGTTGGCTCTGCTTCCCAGGTTAAAAGCAAGTCTCCAACCAGAATGAAACCAACAAGCGGTATATATAGTGTGGGGGAATAGGTCAAGTTATTAAGCCTGATCTTCCTCCTGAGAATGCCGCCACCAAGTTCTGTGACCTTCTAGTAGCTGTTGTATTAGCTACCCCTTATTGCTTCCCCAACCGAATGGATAAGTTTAGGTTTTAATCCAACAAAGACAAAGGCAAAGAACAGGGCCCTTTATATAAGAACTCAGTGACTCTAACTAAAACACACCTCACATGGCTGCATTTGCACACGACACAATGACACAGCACTATTCATGACTAGCTCTAATTCACACGTACACATAATGACCACATCTTGCACACAATGGCACACAGTTATACAGTCTCTTATACACACACATACATACACACTGACAGTACAGTTCATGGGCATTCCAGCCCCACATATAGCCAGCCACATTCAGGTTGTGATACATGAAATAGTAATGCATGTAGAGTGCAACTAGCTATGCTTGGAAGATGGAAGTGTATACTAGTCTCCTCATGAAGATAATGTGTCTTAATATTTGGATGGATTAGTTCCTAAGGTCGACTACATACCTGACACCTATTGGTCACATTACTAATAAAAACAATTAACACATCTTTAGTTCTAGTTGTAAGTTCTCATGTCTGCTGACAGGTGTGTGAGGTGGGTGTTCCCACATTGATACCGTGAGTTATCTCAGGTTAAGTACCTAAAGATAACATTATGAAGATATCTAGCATGGAATAAATATAAATATATATATATATATAGTTACTCCAGCTCCATCAACTGTGAATTTTTTTTTACAATGTACTTAGTAACATCTCCTACTCCTGCACCAAAAATGATTATTGCATGCAATTAAAAATATATATGTGATAATTATGCAATTTGCATTTTTTTATATGTCCTTAGTAACATCACCTACTCCTGCAGCAATGGATAGTTGTGAAAGGTTTAATGTTGACAATGGAATGTTTGTTCCTGAGCATTCGCCTGTCAGAATAGGAGTGAAGGGTACATATCAATGTAACTCTGGATTTATACTTAATGGAACTGCAGAAAGAGTGTGCACTATTTCAAATGAGTGGTCAGGGCAGTCTGCTGAGTGTATAAGACCTCCAGGTAGGAATGTAATAGAATGATTACTGTTCAATTATTCACATATAGTATCGTGTGACACTTTTTGAATTATATTATTTTTGTAGTATCACATATTTGCTAATTTTTGAACACTTTAAAATTATTAATTTAATTATTTTGTAGTTCGTCCTCTTCCAATGGATAGTTGTCATAGATTTAGTGTTAGCAATGGAGTATTTGTCTTGGATCACATACCAGTCAGGGTTGGAGTAAAGGGTACATATCTATGCAATCCTGGGTTTATTCTGGAAGGAAATACAGTAAGGGTGTGCACTATTTCAAATGATTGGTCTGGAGAACCTGCACAATGTGTGCAACCACCAGGCAAGAATTCAAAATGGTTTATCTGTGAAATAAGGTTACTTTCAGTCAGATTATTAATTATGTAGCATCATTACATACCATCATAGACTTGAACTTTTGAACAAAGTTTCTATTCTTATATAAATGGCTGTCATGTTACTAAATAGTGTGGTTACAAGATATTATCTTTTTTTCCTTATGTATAAATAGGAATGAAATTTTTCATCTTTTTACATTTATTTTTAGGTCGTCCAGCAGATCATTGCTTCCATCCAATTATTGGAGATGGAATATTCATTCCTGAAAGCACTCCTATCAAGCCTGGAACAAAGGGCCAGTACAAGTGTAACCCTGGCTTTAAACTTGTAGGAAACTCTGATCTAGTTTGTACTGAGTCCAAAATATGGCATGGATCTCCAGCAGTGTGTGAAAAGATACCAGTTCGAGGTAATTAATTGCAAGACAATGCTTTAGTGATTAATTAATGAAAAGATGCATATTTTTTTTGCACTATTAATTTTAATTTATTATTGTATTAGTTAACTAAAAATCGAATGGAAACAAAATCTCACAAGGTATCGCATTAACTAAAAGTTAAATCTAATCTCAATCAATTATAACTAAAAAATTGAAAATACCCTGAAAATTAACTGATGGGAGTCCTTGCATGAGCAAGCTCCTGGACGCATTGGGCTTACTTGGTCCCATGAGGAGTGAAGAAGATAGGAGGAGTGGAAGTTGGAGATCTTGAATGATTTTTTTAGAATGACATTTTAGGACAGTTCAACTGCTCATTGTTTGCTTGACGTTGCATTAGCATTACAGGCCCGTAGCCAGAAATTTGCATTAGGGGGTTCAGATTTTGAAGACGCAAAAGCCACACATACTTCTGTTTCCTTGTTATTCTTATACAATATTAAAAAAACAGAACAAAATTTAACTGTACTAAAGCTTATAATTTGTTCTATGTATTCTACTTCAAAACTATAAGTTCATTAAACAGTGTTGATATTCGAGAGAAAAGCGGTGTTATTCTCGAGTAACCAGGCTTCTATAACCACTACAGTGAACTGTAAACAGTGCATCATTAATACGCCTTTTTCGTACTACAAGTTATTTAATAGTACAGCGTGTAAAGTGCCTGTTCAAAATGTATTGGAAAAATCACTATAACTAAGTGAAATAGCACAGGACGAAGTGAAATGCTGCGGTAGTTTAAGTGAAATAGTAAGGGTAAGTGCACAAGCACGCAGCTCTAGCCTTGGAAATATCCAGTTGTAGTTTCTAGTTGGAGATAACGTCATTCTTTAGCGCAGAAGCTCTACCCTACTAGACGGAATTTTTTTCAATTGATTAGGAAGAGCCATCGGATAAAAGCGAAGTTCAAGAGAAAGTTTATCCTGAAGTACAGAGATAGTGACTGCAGTATAAATTGTAGCCACACTGTAAATGATTTTTAGCTTACAGTAGCCTCATGCAGTTTTTATAAAACTGGCCTACTATTAGCGTGTGATAGCACTGGCAACCGTGCTATTCTGGATAAATAGCATGAATACCGCGATTAAAATAACACGAGGCATATCGGAGTGCTACTTCAATAGCTTCACGAGCGCTACTGATCCCTAATAGCACATGTTACACGTGCTATCACTCGCTAATAGTAGGCCAATTTTTTTAATCATTTTACAGTGTAGCTACACTACTATAGTGCACTTACTATCTGTGTAACTTTCTCAGATACTTCCCGCTGGCTACTCTTCTAATCTGTTGAAAAAATTCCGTTACTTGTGCTATTAATATTGAATAACATGCTTACCCATGCTGTTACTCTTACTATTTAATAACTGCATTGCGTTACACTTTAGATGTAACATAGCAAGCTTTACTCGTGCTGACGTATAAGAGAGAAATGTTGTAGCCAAGGAGCTGAATGTTTATTAGGTCACTTGGACTCAGACTAGGCCGTCATATGCAGAGTACGAAGTACATCTAGGGAAACAGCAGAGAATTCAATCGCAGGTTCAGCACGATCGAACAGATGATGATATTCCAGAAGTTATTTGTGGGGTGTGGCTAAAATATTTGCTTCCGGTCACTCTGTAGGGGGATTTGACTGAACCCCTCGAACCCCCCCTAGCTATGGGTATGCATTACTATATGTGCATTGTTAGATAGCATACTCAAATACTTGCAGCTTATAAAAACCAAGTGATCTATTTTATTTTTGTTTTACTCTCTATCATTGGGTATCTTCTACTTAGATTCTAGTAAGTCTGAGTGGCCTTTAGTAGCGCACTCCAGCTGAATAGTCACACATTATCTACCACAAAGTCACGCCCATTTGGTAACAAATTAGTGCCCGTGAAATACAGCTGTGCCTCACTCACAACTACGCACGTATGGTGGATGGGGTCAACTTACAATAAAAAATCCTCTTGCTCTCTCTAGCGTACTGCTCAGAGATAGACGAACGGCTACAGTTCAAACTTTGCCAGGGTTTAGGGCCACAAGGGGTCGACCCTATAACATTGAGATATTTTTAATATACGGAATTTTATAGAAATAATTGACAATAGGGTCTTTAGTCTTACTATTCATTCGCTAGCTATCAGCAACAAGACAAGTTTTAGTTCAATTATTTCCGGACACGAGCGAACTATGTCTAAAGAGAATGATCACGTGAGGTGGGTGTGTCTGTGGTATGATGAAAGTTCATGATAACTTCGAGTGTCCATTACAAGTTCACGTGATAAGGTGAGTAAATAGAAAAGTAAAATAGAATTCAAGTATTGCCGTTAATTCCCAAATGGTGACGGGGCTATTTCTTGAGATGCGATCAACTTCCAGCCTCATTCCTGGTAGGTGCTTTCTCCTAGTAGTACTTGCTGACCTGCATAAATAAAATAGCTCGGGGAAAAGTAGGAGTAAGTTTAACATGCCCTAGCAAGGGTACCGGTACACTCTTTGAGCATGAAAAACCTGCAGAATAGGCCATGGTTGCTAGGGCATGTTAAACATGTTTCTGCTATTCCCCCCCGAGTTATTTTATTTCTCCAGGCCAGCAAGTACTACTAGGAGAAAGCACCTACCAAGAATAAAGACTGAAAGTCCGTCAAATCTCAAAAATTAGCCCCATGTCCATTTTGGACTTCATCACAAGTAAACCACAACAATGAGTTTTGGTTGAATTCTATTTAGTTTCTATTTACTTACCTTACCACGTGAACTATTGTTGATTATTGCAGTAAAATTCCGTATATTAAAAATGTATCATCGTTATAGGGTCGAGCCCTTGTGGCCCTAAGCCTTGGTAAAGTTTGAACTATAGCCGTTCGTCTATTCCTGAGCAGTATGAGACAGTAGATTCTGGATCCATTACTTTTGCACGCGAGTATTTTTTATTTTAAGTTGACTCCGCCCCACCCTAACCATACACGTGTAACGGTGAGTGAGGCACAGTTGCATTTCATGGGCACTAATTTGTTTCAAAGCGGGGCGTGACTTTGTGGTAGATAATGTGCGACTATTCAGTTGGAGTGCGCTACTTAAGGCGCGCCGGCATTGTTATGTGCCAGCACCCTTAAAGTTGTGCCAATAAATTATGGGGGTGCTCCAGCCCCTGGAGCCCCCCCCCCCCCTTCCCACATCCTATGCCACTACTATCATGTAGAAATAGTAAAGAGATAACTAAAAGACTTCATTAGTCACTAACTAAAACTAAAACTAAAGTTGTAATCTGTATACACGTATTCACATAACCAAAACTAAAATTGAGATATGTGATATTCAAAACAATATAAAGTTCAAAATTTGCATTTCAAGAAAATAAAAATAAAAAAGAGTAAATTAGTATTTAATGTACTAGTTCAACCAATTAACACCAATTGTTTATCTTTTCCTCTTATAAAGACAACATTTATTTTAAACATTTATTGCTTGAGTCAAATTGATAGCTCATTAGGAATAGTCAAATAAATAATTCTTTCGACCTTAGAAATAATTTCAGATTTTGTAATAGCATGTAGTCACTGAGGGTTCGCATCTTTGGTGTTTCATTTGATTGTAAGTTTTCCATTGGTGCTTGGACCATAAACGCACTTGCGATTCTGGAAACTCTTGCACGCCAAATCCAACCTTCATTCCTCCCATATCCTGTATTCAAAATCTATGTACATACAAAGTAATCATTTAATACTTCCTTTCAAATATACTTTATTTCTGCAGGCGGCCAAAGACATCCTGCTCAGAATGTTATGGCACTATTAGTAATAAATATTATTTACAACTAATTTATGTGTAGTAAATGTGTAATAATATCATAATCTTTCAATTTTATAAAAAAACCAGTCATTAATGTTGTAAACTGAGAAAGGCTAAGAAAATTCAATTGTAGCTACTGTAATGTATATAAAGAACAACAAAACAACAACAACAATAACAAAATACCAAAAAAACTTGCTTGAAAATTAGCTGATTGCTACTATATAACTGTAATAACTAGTCGGGCAAATAACTGGATTAGTTTATTATTTTTACTGTAGTGACACAACTGACTGCAATCTAAAAAGATACAGATATTTATGACCATGATCAAAGACTTAATGTGGTGTAAACTAGGTGTGACAGTAAAACCAAGGTGTGATATAATGAGTCCATGGTAGATAACAGTTTAATCAGTGAAACCAGAATGTCTTGCATCAGCAAAGGTCAGCTACTACAATAACTTGCACTTATTAACCCTCACCGCGCATGTGCCCAGAGGGTTACAGTAGTCCTAGTGTCATTCATTTCACTACTTATTCTACTTCACTAATGATGTTTTGTGTTTTTAATGTAGTAGCTAAGGTTAGAATTACAACTGCGAGTCGTTTTTGTAGAGAATGCATGAAGTGGCTAGGTATGGGTTACGCCACCACATGGAGGTTGGTATGGGATTTACACAATCAAGGGCCAAAGGCCCAAGAAATAGTGTTAATCCCATACCGACCGACCGAACAGAGGGGTGGAACCGACTTGTACCATGTCTCTCTAGGCTGTACGAAGCACATTGTGATTGGACGGTTTATTTGTTCACCTCCTAGGAGGTAGGTATGAAATTTATTCACCACAAATTGAGCAATCTGATTAGACAGTTTGAATGCACCATGGTACAAGTAAAGGTTATACCACGATGTTGACATATGGGATTTACACAGCCGAGAGCCAAAGGCCCAAGGATAGCGTAAATCCTATATTGACCAAACGGACTGGTGCAACAGACTTGTACCATGGCTCTAGGCTATAGGAAATGCATAAAAACTAATTTTTGATTGGACGGTTCACTTATTCACTTCCTAGGAAGTGGGTCTGAAATATTATACCATGGTTCGTTCAAACCGTCCAATCAGATTTCTCAATTCGGGGTGAATAAATCACTTATACACCGCCTAGGAGGTGAATATTTTTTGCCCGTGGCCTAGAATTACGATCTGTAGCTAAGCGAAGCGGCGACCAATGAGGCTACAGAAAAAAAGGTTGTTATGCGTTTCTTATAGCCTAGAGCCATGGTACAAGTCGGTTGCACCGCTCGGTGCGCGGTCGGTACGGGATTTACACTATCCTCGGGCCTTCGGCCCTCGGTTGTGTAAATCCCATACCGACCTCCACCTCGTGATGTAACCTATACATACTCACCTAGAATTGGACTATTTGAACCAACCATGGTACAATTAACATATTCATGATTTAGTAACATAATGCAAGTTTCAATCCAATTGCATTGCAGAAACCAACTAACTTAGCTAATAATAAGATATTCATACTGAGAGACATAAATATATTATAAAGAAGTAAAATTAAACACCAAAGGTGTGAACAGTTAGCTATATTGTAGACATCATAATAGCTAGCTATTAAAACCGTTTCACAGACCAAACTGTAGATGTAAATGCTGTCTTCATAAGAGAAGCTTAACATCTGGGTATATACACTCACCATAGTTTCAAGGCAAACCTCCAACTGGCAGCACACGGTTAGCGTCTCAGCATAAAAAAAAGCTGCATACTGCTAGAAATTCTTAGCTCACGTGATGAAACAAGCTAGCTGATAGCTTCACTTTTAGAATCAGCCCAAATTAAAAAAAGTAGCACAATAGAAGTCTTACATCCATACCTGAATCATTGTCTTTATCTCCAAAATCAGAGTGTGACGACAGACAGTTAGACAGGGTGAACCTCTGGCCCATGTGTGCTGAGGATTAGCTAATTAGCGAAAAAATGAAACACCTAGGATGAGAACCTTAGCACTACAATACACTATTTATAAACTCAGAATAATTTATTGGGCGTATCTGTGATGCGAGTCCTATGTATTCTTGAGGATCAGAGACTAATCTCCTCACAAACACTTCAGTGCCAACGATACGTAGTAATCGCTGCCACCAGAATTGATATCTCCCAGCCTCTTACGATAGCTCGTCTCTAGAGACTTTGCGCAGTCGCAGAGAGAATATTGGCAATAGTTAGAGTTTAACTGTAATTGCACTAACTGGTGAAGAACATCAACTGAACTGATTTTCAATTTCTGGTGCTGATATACAACTCAATAAAGGAGAGTATGACTAGACATAAAAGATGTGATAATGACAGATGGGGTGATGTTACATAATGAGAGCATGAAAATCATAATGTTCTCAATAGGTGAGATAATGGGTTCAGAGTGATGATGCACAGCTGGGGTGATATTAAGAAATACATTAAGATAATAGAATATTAAGGAATGACACAGCACAGCACAGCAAAGTCAATCCCCACTATTACTGAATGTGAGGAAGGCTTCTCAATACGTTGATGTGTAGCTCTCGTGCAATGAAAATTTAAATAAGCAAGGGCACTCGCACTCACCTCAGTGATAGTTACTCTAATTCCAACACTGGTGAACCCCAGACAATAAAGCAGAACACTTCCATGGGATATTTAGATTGTGTCATTGCTAAACTCCTTCCTGCAGCACCTACTTCTCAACATAAAGCAAAAATACCACATATCTACTGCTAGAAAATTATTTGCTCACATGATTTCGACGTGACAACAGGAATTACCCACAAAAGTGTACGCTCGTATAGCCAAAAAATAACTAGCCTTTTCTGAAACACTAAGTCTCAAACAAAAAATTCTGGTGATCTTCGAAGTTGTATCGAGATCCGCAGTTTTAGACAAACCACCCAGTGCTGAACTAGTTGGGCGGAGCCCGACCTCTTCTTGTTTCCTTAGCATTTAACCACACTTCAATCTGATTGGACTGCAACGTACGTTGCAGCAGGGAACAAACCCGGGTATAGGCTTGTTACTACCCGACCTCCTCTCCCCAGCAGAGGTCACCCGGTTCGCGCGAGTCAAGCTGCTTATAAGTAACGTTATTGGCGAGCGAGCGTAGCGAGCGAGACACTTACAGGGGTAACACAATCGAAAATCGGGGATGTTTGTTTATTTATTTATTGGCGAGCGAGACAGTATTAGGGGTGGATAATGCAAAATCGGGTATATGTTATATATGTATGTATGTATGGATGGTACGTATGCTCTTTAAACGCGCGCGCGGAGAACGTTTTTATCCTAAAAACACGGCTATTTAGGCTTGACTCCAGTTTATTCTGAAACTACAGCATTAAGCAAACCTTACTTTATACTTAAGCTCCAAAGTATGAGAAAATTCCTGCTAAAACGCTTGTTTTCAAGACACAAAAAGTTGATTCGACAGGTTACTATGGCATTGAAGACCCTTTTCCAGACTTAATTTCAAAACTTCGCCGTTTTTGGGGATACGGAGTGCCGGTTGTTGGTTGTCAAGAGCCGTTGGTAGTCAGAATGCCGTAGTATTAATGCTATGGAAGCTACTACTTCTCGAGGGAAGCTGAGATAAGTACGCAATTCCATATTTGTTAGCTAAATATGCAAAATTAACTCTGGCCTTTCTTTTTTGTAGCTAAGAGCTAGTCAACAGTGACTGGTAAATTCAAATAGTCAGATTGGCTCAAATTTGGTACTACAAAAGTTACCACTGCTCAAGAAAATGAGGTAAGAAAGTAATTTTGTATTTGTGTGCTAAAATTGATTGTCTTTTGTTTTTGTAGGTGAGAGCTTGTTGTCAAGAATTCAAGGTAATTCCGATGGTCAAAGTAACTTCAATTTGATACTACAGAAGTTATCAATACTCAAGAATGATGTAAGTAGTAATTCCATATTTGTTGGCTAAAATTACAAATAATAACACTGGTTTATTTTTTTATCGTAGCTGAGAGCTTGTTCAAGAGTTACTGGTGATTGAGATTATCAGAATGGTTGATGTTTGATACTACAAAAGTTACCATTAATAAGGTAAGAGAGTGATTTTGTATTTGTTTGCTGAAATAAAAGGTCATAACTGCTATTATAGTGTTTGCATGAACTAAGCTAAAACATAGTAACAATACTTAGTTTTATGTTACCTAACATCAGGCTCGCTCGCCATTTGTGCTCAAGCACACCACTAGTTATTTGTATATATGTTTGGACGTACGTATGTCATTTTGTACTTTGACCCTCGCGTTTTTGTGTTAGTTATGTGGTCGACCCCGTCCCAAATTGCACTAAACAGAATCCTCTGGTTTATCGATCAGTACCCGTCATCACCCTAGAAATTGAATTGTTTACCGTTTTGAATTCTTTTGCGGGTGCAGTTAAAACTTGAAAACTTAAGGGACTTCCATTTCTATTCGAGTTAGTGGCGGTGGTAAGTCAATGCGCTCTTTGTCATGGTTATAAGCCGTGCGCAACAGTATTACTTGAAAATACATTGTCCACTAGACTACTGCGAAGGTAAGTCTGTGTAGGTGCATGTCCAGTTGTGTCAAAGCATTGTGTGTTACAACCACTACTTAGCTAAAGAATATCACAAAGAAAACTTTTAAATAACGTGTATTGTTTTGTTGTTGTTTTTTCCCTTCAATTCAAGCAGTTGCAGAGAGTTGTTACTATGGCACTGAAATCCCTTTACCTGTATGCGAAATTAAAAAACTGGACCTTATTTTCAGTAGCTTCAGTGTTAGAAGTCAAAATCATTCATATAAAGATATTATAGTCTTTAGGCTCGCTCGCCATTTGTGCTCAAGCACATCACTAGTATATATATATGTATGTATGTATGGATGGTACGTATGCTCTTTAAACGCGCGCGCGGGGAACTTTTTTCTCCTAAAAACACGGCTATTTAGGCTTGACTCCAGTTTATTCTGAAACTACAGCATAGCAAACCTTACTTTATACTTAAGCTCCAAAGTATGAGAAAATTCCTGCTAAAACCCTTGTTTTCAAGACACAAAAAGTTGATTCGACAGGTTACTATGGCATTGAAGACCCTTTTCCAGACTTAATTTCAAAACTTCGCCGTTTAATGGGGGGATACGGAGTGCCGGTTGTTGGTTGTCAAGAGCCGTTGGTTGTCAGAATACCGTAGTATTAATGCTATGGAAGCTACTACTTCTCGAGGGAAGCTGAGATAAGTACGCAATTCCATATTTGTTAGCTAAATATGCAAAATTAACTCTGGCCTTTTCTTTTTTGTAGCTAAGAGCTAGTCAACAGTGACTGGTAAATTCAAATAGTCAGATTGGCTCAAATTTGGTACAACAAAAGTTACCACTGCTCAAGAAAATGAGGTAAGAAAGTAATTTTGTATTTGTGTGCTAAAATTGATTGTCTTTTGTTTTTTTTGTAGGTGAGAGCTTGTTGTCAAGAATTCAAGTAATTCAGATGGTCAAAGTAAACTTCAATTGATACTACAGAAGTTATCATACTCAAGAAATGTAAGTAGTAATTCCATATTTGTTGCTAAAATTAAAAAATAACACTGGTTTATTTTTTATCGTAGCTGAGAGCTTGTTCAAGAGTTACTGGTGATTGAGATTATCAGAATGGTTGATGTTTGATACTACAAAAGTTTAATGGTAAGAGAGTGATTTTGTATTTGTTTGCTGAAAAGGTTTGCATGAAGGAAGCTAAAACATAGTAACATTTTATGTTACCTAACATCAGGCTCGCTCGCCATTGTGCTCAAGCACACCACTAGTTTATATGTATTTTGGACGTACGTAGTCATTTTGTACTTTGACCCTCGCGTTATTGTGTTGTTTCGTGGCGACCCCGTCCCAAACTTCACTAAACAGTATCCTCTGTTATCGATCAGTACCCGTATCACCCTTGAAATTGAATTGTTTACCTTTTTGATTCTTTGCGGGTGCAGTTAAAACTTGAAACTTAAGGGACTTCCATTCTATTCGAGTTAGTGGCGGTGGTAAGTCAATGCGCTCTTGTCATGGTTATAAGCCGTGCGCAACAGTATTTACTTGAAAATACATTGTCCCTAGACTACTGCGAAGGTAAGTCTGTGTAGGTGCATGTCCAGTTGGTGTCAAAGCATGTGTGTTACAACCACTACTTAGCTAAAGAATATCACAAAGAAAACTTTTAAATAACGTGTATTGTTTTGTTGTTGTTTTTTTCCTTCAATTCAAGCAGTTGCAGAGAGTGTTACTATGGCACTGAAATCCCTTTACATGTATGCTAAATTTAAACTGGACCCTATTTGGTAGCTTCAGTGTAGAAGTCAAAATATTCATATAAAAATAGTATAGTCTTTAGGCTCGCTCGCCATTTTTGATCAAGCACATCACTAGTTTATATAATGTTTGGACGTATGTATGTCATTTGTACTTTGACATCCGTATTTTGTGTTCGCCTCCGCATCCCAAACTTCACTAAACAGAATCCTACGGTTTAGCGACCATTACCCGTATCACCTTAGAAATTGAATTGTTTACGGCTTTGAATTGTTTTGCGGGTGCAGTTAAAACTCAAAATCTTATGGGAGCTCCATTTCTATTCGAGTTAGTGGCGGTGGTAAGTTAATACGCTATTTGTCACAGTTATAAGCCCTACTCAACAGTGTTTACTTGAAAATGCATTGTCCTCTAGACGAATCACGAAGGTAAGTCTTGCGTAGGTATGTTCAGTTGTGTGAAAGTATTGTGCGTTACAACTACTATTAAGAATATCACAAATAAAATTTTAATTAACGTGACTTGATTTTGTTGCTTCTTTTTCTATTCAAACAGTTGCGGGGAGCGGTTACTATGGCATTGAAACCCCTTTACCACATACGTAATTTAAAAACTCGACTTTATTTTAGTAGCATCTCTTTTGCATGGTTTAAGTGTTTACACAATGATGAACCTGCCACACATCAACAACAACTTGAAGCATTATAGTGGCAACAGTGTCAGTTTGTATTCACCCTATCACACAATAAACTTACCAAGGTTTGATCTCACTTTAGAAGCATAATGCAAAAGTGCAGATGTCAAAACATCTACACGGTGTGAAGGTTTCATCTCTTTTGTAGACTTAGCAAACCTTCTTAAGTAAGACCAAAGTCTCTCTGTGGCCTCACCATCAGTAAGACCACAACTACTTATGACACGTGGGGAATAGGTAAGCTGCACAACATTGATACAAAAGAAAATGACTAACGCAACTTTTAATAAAACCACATTAGTTGTACCTGGCAAAAAGCACCATGTCCGTACACATGGAAAATAGGTACTGATAAGGTTGTGTTGAGTAGCAGATCTGATCTTCCACGATTCTGTTACATTATGAAAACATTCTACATCCCACCTATGACACATAAACAGATTTACACCAACATACCTTAAGGTGAGCTTCAAAATGAACATGCTACATCATAGAATAGCATCAGTTGTTGGTCGCCCATGTTGTCCTTTAGATTTTGAAGAAGATACACAGGATATGCAAATCTAGAGAGGACAGAAAATAGTGTCTTCATATTTAATTCCTATATTCACAATGTATAACCTCTCTCCATGCTTCATACTGAAGAACCTCTGAGGAAAATGATGACGGCATATGCTACCAAACACAGCTGTTTCATCCAGTGCAGCATATCGAGTCTTAGAATGCAAGGCATCTCCAGCTAGGAACTCGTGACATCCCTAGATAATATAAAACAAAGATGCCACAAAAAAATTTTTCAATCAACATACGACACTGACCATTGTATATGTATTGTACCTTGTCTGGCATGTGATGTCCTGCATCATAAGATGACACAAACTGGTCTACAGACTTCTGATCCTCAAAGAAAGTACCAGCAATCAATGGTGGCCTTACACTCACTCCTGACGATTTCTTTCGACAAAGCCCATATATACCATCAAAAGAAATATGTTTTGGTGTTCCCTCCTATAAAATGAACACCACACTAATTACTATCTTGCAACACACACACACACACACACACACACACACACACACACAGCTGACCTTAGGACAAGCTGGGCATTTTGTAGAGGTGTCAAGTTCAGGTGATAGGAACTTCAGTGAGTCAAGATGGTGTCGGTTAAACCTGTACAGTTATATAATTTTAACAAAGAAATAGATCAAGCACATTGGCTATACTGATAAATACGCACCTAAATTCCTCAAAAGCCTCAATAATTGCAGGATATATGTTTCTGAACTAAACAAAGCAAAAATATGTTCGATAAAGTTATGAAAAATAAAAAAACAACTGACAAACTTCAGCACATGTTCAATATTGCACTAGGATCAGTGAAGTTTTACTCACTTGAGAACTAATAGACTTCCCTCTCTTACAGTCCAGAGCACGACAAAATGCATCTATACCAATACACCCTTCAAGGATTAATGATTCCAGCCACAGAAGTAAATCTTGATGGAATGCAAGTGTAGGGTTCTTTGGAGTAGCAGGCCACATGTGATGTCTAACTAATGTCACTGCTTCCGGTTCACATGCACAGAATGCCACACACACTTTGTGTTGGAACCCTACATATATATATAAATTTTTTTTCGTTTTTTAGAGCAGTTAAGTTGGTCTAAAAATACCTTTTTCATCAATACAAACCACTTCTTTGCTATGAACAGCTGATGGCAAGCATGTGCAGGGGGTCCACAATGGAAGAGTACGGGGCTGCTTAAATATATATGGATTAAGGTATCCATTCTAATACAACTGAGATTTAACGGTGACGATTATTCATCTCCAATAATAATAAATTCACTTTAAAAATCCATTTTACTAGGACTCATAAACTAAGAGGACGGGGAAAATAGAGAAGAAGAAAAACAGACAAAAAAAAAGACAAAGGCAAAATTGATTTTCATCCAGGGTTTATCAGACACTAGTAACAAGTCACCTAGAAAATAGTTCCAATATCATTTCAAACAATTAGAGTACTTCTGTGATAAATTTCTAATATACATGTAGTATTTTCAAAAATCAGGGTGATGACACTTTACCAAGCCAAACAGTATAAAATATTTCCCAGCACACTCTGACCTATATCTCCATGGTCATGTGGACGGTGGAGAAGGTAAGAGTGTGCAAAAAAAAAAAGAAAGAAAGAAAGAAGCCTTATTAGAACATTTTCGTTCAATTCTTATTAAAATCCTATCATAAGATACATGAAGTTAGTATTAGCAGGTATCTAATTTAACAATTTTGGCATCATTGAAATTTCAGTATGCTAGTTTTGTAAGGAAATATACTATCAGTTGCAATGTAATACCGTGTAATGTTGGGCCCTTGACGGTTATACTAATCAATAGATGTTATATGCCACACGTAAACTGAAAATAAACATATGATAATTTTGTATAACCCAGACCAGAGCTACTAAATGCAGCTCTTACCCACCATAACAGAGAGACAGGGCTGCATTTAAGGGGGGACGGGCGAAGGGGGGCATTCATCCCATCTAGAAAAGCCATAGCCCCCCTAGAGATCCGTCAGGACTCAAGTCATGACTTTGCAAGATGTAGTCAAATAGCTTAGCATTTGTGTAAAGCAGTGCAAGCCATGGTCACTTAAACCATAATATTTTTATTTCATACTCATTGCCCCTCCTACAATCTTGGACACCTTATTTTGCACCTCCTAGCTTCGTTTTCTGTATGCAGACGTGTATACTGTAGTAAGATTCCAACTAAACTTGAATCATCTAACCTAATCAGACCACTGCCTAATCGTGGACACCAACGCTAATATACCAGATGTTGTTTGAAAAATAAACATGAGACTGTGCATTATGAACGGCTGCTCTATACCTTATCTACTATTAACTCACTTTCCAAGTACAGTATGTGGTCGATGAAAAATGTTGGAATATATGTGTACTTGCTCCACATGCTCCTCGCAAAAGAAAGCCCTTGAACCACAGTCATCGCAAACCGCAACCGCAAGCTCATCACACATAATGCACTTAGATCCTAGTGGGGGGATTCTTGTTTCCACAACTATATTCTGAAGCTGGGTATGAATCTCAGACCAATGCTCAGCAGCTTTCTCCTGTCATTCAGAATATGATGGCCCATGGACAGCAGGTTCTTCATTAAATGTGCAAAAAGTCAAATTCTCATCACTGGGAAGTACCAAATCAGGAGATGTACTTCTGGAGAATTGGTCCAATCGAGTATCAGTAGTACCAATGGCAATGGTACCATGGAGGTCACTACTACAGGCACTAGCTGAAGGACTATCATTGACATCTGAAGAAACAATTCTCCGTCGAAGTGGTCGCTTTTTAGATGGAGAAACATCAAAATTGATTCTTGACCTCCTTTTCATATTTGTAGAGCATTTACTACCAATAATACCATCCAGAAGAGGCTACCGATCGCGATTGCACACCAGCACCAGCAAAAATATTTCAATATTTAGTCGCCGTTAGCGAGACCGTATTCACCTGGCTCGTTATATTAAAGATAGTCAATAGTCACCGCTGCATGCAAGCAGCAAAACGGTTGACTATAAGATTACATATAAGCAGAATTGACTATGCGAACCGGGTGCTCCGCCCAACTAGTGCTGAACCATATCGCACATGCGAGAATAGTGTTATTTGAACGAATGCGTTAAATCACAAAACCAGCGGGCCCTAAGGGCACATTGTTCTGTCGTTTTGTTTTCAAATTCTGAAAATCGACGTCGCTAAAAACAAGTGCACTAATTTTTTTTTTTAACTGTGTGGTAAGGTTAGTCGGACTTCCTTTGAGGAGACTGGTAAAACTTAGCTATTAGCAATACTATAAGTTATGTATAATTTCTGCAGGTATCAAATTACCCCAGTGGGCATGGCGATTGTGATTCTGTTCCTTCTACTAAGGAATATTGAGGCATTCGTAAAATTTACTGTTCCTAGTGAGCCAAATTCAATGTTGTCAAGTGAGTTAAGGGATATATGAAAATGTAACAATAAATTGTCACACATAAATACATGAACTTTTAACTTTTATCTTTATATAGACAGGCAGCATAAATCTGTTGTTGTAATTGATAGTTCTATGTATGTATATAAAAATATTATACTTTTCTTTTAGCTTACTTTGACATAGATGAAGCAAATTCCAGAATTATTGTAGGTGTAACGTAAGTGCTTCAGTTACATATAGTATGTACAGGGGCTATTCCAGTGAGGGAGATATAAATTACTTACAGTACTATAATAACATTTTCACACAGAAATCTTGTCTTCAATTTGGACTTTAACCTTCAAACTATAACAAATGTAAGTGAACCATTTTTGTTACTTATACTCATTTCTGTTACTAAACATTAGAACGTGCCATACCCAGTGGATGAACCAACTTTTAACCTTTGTTTGAGTCTAGCTTTTAGCAGAGATGTAAGTAATAGCATGGTTTTGCCAACTAAAAGTTATTGTATAATTAAATTATTTATGTTTAGAAATGTGCCAACTTGCATCATTTAGTAATGAAGACCAGTGGAAAGGAAAGAATTACAGGAGATGATGGTATAGAATATACATTTGATGACTTAGTTCTGAGCTGCAGTTCCCATGCTTACCAACCACAGTGTACCTACAGATTGGTAAACCTATGTTTAATTACATATAATATATAAAATTATTATATACACTTATATATTAGGCTAGCAACCTGTCCGTAATCAATATAATCAGTAGTACAGGATTTATTCCATCTGGAGTAAATCCTCATTTGCCAGCTTTACTACTAAGTAAGTGATTTTCTTTTCTGTTGGACCTGCATTATTTTACCTAAAAAGTAGATGTAAACCTATTAAAATACGAATATCATAATTTCATATTATACATACTATCGAGTACCCTGCCACACAGTAGTACTTGATGTATTGGACAGTAAGAATGCAGTAGCATAAGTTATTTTTATTCATAGTTATCATTCTCTACCATTGGTTAAGGTTACTTCAGTTTCCCTCTCCTGCTCTCTTTTTTCCTGAATTATCTCAGCTTTTCTTTTACCCCACTTTTTCCCCAGCTCTTCTTGAGTCATTTACCAGACATAATTTCATAACCTTGCCTTTTTTGAAGGAGCTATATTTATTAGCTCTCTCTGGCCTTTTTTGTAGCTGAGAGCTTATTCACAAATTACTGGTGATCGAGGTAGTCAGAAGGGTTTAAATTAAGTTACCATTACTCAGAGAGTAGTTCTGTATTTGTTAAATAATGGTCAATAATGTACTGTTTTGCATGAACCAAGCTAAAATAAATTTTGTAGCAATACTGCTCAAGCACACCACTAGCTTGTATAAGTTTGTTTGGATGTACACATGTCATTTTTGTACTCTGACCGTGGTGTATTTTGTGTTAGTTTGGTGGTCGACCCAATCCCAAACTTCACTTAAACAGAGTGATTAATCAGTGGCCCATTATGAATTAGTGAAGTTAACAAAATCACAAAATTATGATTCATTTCATATATAAGTGGAAATACCATTTCATTTTCAGCAGAATTTAGCGTTACATAATGTAACACCAAAATATAGCAGCAAATTTTATATTTACTTTTAATGACAGTTGAAATTTTGGTGCTGTCTTTGTACTAGATGGAAATGCATTGACAACTGCTCCAGATCTAAGCCCTTTTGATCGAAGAAATGGAATACTTTTTCCTCAGTCTGCAGCACCTTTCATCAGTGGCTCAATAAACGTGAGAGCACCAATATCTAATTCATGGTTTATAGGTAAGTGGATTCAATGCAATTTCTTCTAGTTCTTACCTTTAATTTTTTCATATAAAGAGCCTCAGTTTGTGTCCATTTATGAGATCTTGGATTATATTTACTTATTTTTCCGTGAAAGGGCTATTGAAACAAAAGGAGCTGTAAGTTTACATTTTAGATTGCTCCTTGATGTTACATTTTTAAAATAATATTGTCATAGAGATTTTACAGTCGAGTAGCACGGGTGTGTAAGGTAAGTTGAACTTTCTGGAAGTAAAACATACTCCAATATCTGGCTTTACGTTTTTTCTAATTTAACAGTTAACTGTCTTATTGCATGCTACTAAAATGTGAATTATAGAGTGACAAAGGTGCACAGCCTATGGGAGGACAAAGAGTTTACACTACATTTGTGAAGGCACGAATTACATGTGATAGTGGATTGCCTGACACCTTCTTCTATGACAGATTAGAAGATACTTATTATAGCAGTCAAGAACAAATGCTTTATGGAGTATTCAATACTGCACGGTAAAGTTCTAAAGTTTTGATTATAACTTAACTTACTTTAGGTTAAATATATCTACATATAAGTTACTTAGCAAGATTGCTAGTTAATATAAAAGTATTTGTTTATGCGATATTCAATACAAGACTAGACTCCTCGTGTTGACACTGGAACTTGAGATAAATTTAAATTGCATATGGCTAGAGTGTAATTAATCGATACACTCTCCATTAGTTATTTCTGGAAACTTTTAAAATTATAATTGTAGCCAGATTTTTGGGTAATAGGGGACACATTCCATGATAAGGATATCTTAATTAAATGTTGCCTAAATATATAAAAAAAAATTAAATATAATTATTTGAAGGATTATTATTTTATTGCAACTTTTAGATTTGGACCAAGTGGAGGAGCTTTATGTATATACTCATTCCGTAAACATGATGACGATCTCAGCAATGTGTTCAATAGCACATATTTGGACCAATCAACAGGATTGCCAGTGAACCGTGGTGGTGATTTTCAAGTAATATTGTACAATTCTAGTATTTGTTTGAATTGAAATACCCTTACTTTAGCTAGACTAAAATGAGGTTATAGTCATTGAAGCTTCTATATAGCTAATTTACTATTTTCTCTAATGGCCACCACAAACATTGCCTGAAAAGTATCCATTGACAACCAAAGCAAATTTTATTAAATACTTGCTACATTTTTTGGTACAGTGTCAGCGTTCATTGGAAGATGCTATGAAATATCAACTAGTAAGTAATCGTTCTAGACCCATATCTACAACCCCACTAATTGTAATCCATGGATATGAACTTCACAAAATGGTTCCACCTATTACAATGAATGGATATACCATCATTTTTATTTTCGCATTTAGTGGTAAGTTTCAAAGAAATTAATCGGAGATACAAATTATAGTATTTGTAAAAAAAAACAAAGAAATTTCATAAAAAAAATTATTTAGGGTTGCGAACAAGGAATTTTAAAGCCAAAGTGTTAAATTGAGAATGCGATTTTACACCCATAAATCACTACCTTGCCATATTTTTGTCAACTTCAAAACTCCAGAACTTGCCATTAGGTCAGAACTTGCTATTTGTCAAATTCGAAAATTCTGAAAGTTGACAAACACAGGGACTTACTTTCTTTTTGCCTTTCTTGATCCCTAATATTTTTGAGAAATCCTAAAAATTTTTTTAAATCTTTCGAATTAACACTTCAAAATTCCTTGTTTCCATATGTTTTAGAGCATTTATATATGACATGTTTTTTCCCACTTTTTTTTACAATTGTTCCGTGACTATTCATCTTTGTATTTCATTCCAGTTCCATTAGCTATGCTTTATTACAATATCTTAGTCTCAACATTCTTATCCATGACAGCTTCTAAAATAATTACTTTACTTTTGAAACAATCTATACCAAGCATTTACTGTTTTCTCCAATGGCCACCAAAAACATTGCCTGAAAAGTATCCATTGACAGCCAAAACAAAATCGTAAATTAGTGTATAATGTTTGGATAACTAGTTTGTTAACCTCTACAGCCGTGTAAATTTTGTTAACTCTAATTATCAAGACAGTTTACGGATTTTTGGTTGTAAATGGACTCTTTTCACCCTGTGAAATAATTCACACTACCACTTTTTCTCCCTCACTACCATTGAACACGTCAGCGTGAATTCAAAAAAGGTGTGGCACTCATTCACATGAGATGCTCAAAATGGCGCCAAAACTCAGAAAGCCTGGATGCTTCTTCGTGAAACAACTTATATATTAGAGTCACGTAAGGAAGAAACTGAAGGGTTGTGGAAAAAGAGCTACTGATTTATGCTATTAGTTGCCCCAGAAATGCTTACAATCTTCCTCTAGGCTGGTTCAAGGAGACGTTGATGGAGAAATTAGATTTTTTGAAATTTTTATGACTTCGTTTGTTTGTTTGTTTTGAAATTGAATATATATCATCCTTAGAGACTCCAAAGGACAATCAAATTATTGTGGACTGAAATCAGATATTAATGTGAAGTGAATTTTGTATTATCTCTTTGGGTGGCCAACCCTACATAGAAAGTGCTACCACACTCTCTGAAAATAATAATAAACTAATCTTATTGTAATAGAGCAAAAACATAGCTATTTGACAGAAGTATGTACAATTACATTTTAAACTATTAGTAATGCCAACTGTGATGCATAGTTGTTAGAAATTTCAACTTTTGTTCATTAAAAATAAATGAATTTGATTGTTGAAAACATCACTGATTTGTAACTATGTATAAAAAATTAATATTAAGTATCTAACTTTGTTATAACATAACAGGAAACAATAAAGAGAATAATGTAATACTTTGTACTATTTTTGTGTTCGCTCCGCGTTCGACCATGTCCCAAACTTCACTAAGAAGAATCCTCCGGTTTAGCTACCATTACCCTTATCACCTTAGAAATTGAATTGTTTACCGCTTTGAATTGTTTTGCGGGTGCAGTTAAAACTCAAAAACTTATGGGAGCTCCATTTCTATTCGAGTTAAGTGGCAGTGGTAAGTCAATACGCTATTTGTCCCAGTAATAAGCCCTACTCAACAGCATTTACTTGAAAATTCATTGTCCACTAGACTAACCACGAAGGTTAGTCTTGCGTAGGTATGTTGAGTTGTGAGAAAATATTGTGCGTTACAACTACTATTAAGAATATCACAAAGAAAACTTTAAATAACGTGACTTGATTTTGTTGCTTCTTTTTCCATTCAAACAGTTGCGGGGGAGCGGTTACTATGGCATTACCGTACTCGACGTAATTTAAGCGCCACAAAATAATAATTTCAGGTTGGAGTGGCGCTTAACTTACGGCTTCAAAAATACACTTCCTCTGGGCGTAGCGCTTCCGTTATGGTGGCGCTTAAGTAATTACAGCCGTTCTGGATTGGAAGAACGTGGGTACTCCACATCATGTCGGCAACAGGTTCTCTTTACTTTCAGCTCTCTTTTAACAGTGTAGTGAGGGGCTTTCATGTCTACCAGGCAGTTTGGACTCCAGTGCTGAATGCTGAATACTCCACTAACCAAGAGCATGGAAATGCTGAAGACCAATATGCTGTGGCTGTGACCAACAATGATCAAGTTGTGATTTTATTGAAAGAGAAGGCGAAATCATCTGCAAAGTCACTGGTAGAAGACAAAGGTCTGAACTTCTGCAAGGTGGGATGGAAATTCCTTGTATTTACACACTGAGGGGGAAGAAAAAGTTGGTGAAGAAACTTAGGTTAATACTAAATTCAATGAACATTCTATAATAATAGATGCATGTACAAGTCAATAATAAATACAATGAAAATTATGAACGAAAATGGTAGATTCATGTACTGGGTCAGTAATGAATAATAGTTACATTTTTATATGTCCATCTCATCAATGTCTGATAAAGGCTCATAGGCTGGTGGACTGATGGAGTATTCAGATTCGCTATCGTCAATATATTAGATCATGCCTGGAATAATGTTTACATTCGTTTCACTTTCTGAACCACAATCTGATTCATAATTATCTTCAATTTCAAATGGGTCGTCATTTGTGGGTTCTGGCTCATGAAAACCCATATTAACTTCCCCAAAAACCAACAATTATTGCATTTATTTCTTTTCTGGCTTCATCATTTCTTATCAAGTGGTCTTCTTCTTTGCCACGAGCATTCGATAGCCCAGTCACAAGAAATGATTTTTTAACAATACAAAGATTTGAACTTAGCTTTGTATTAGCTTCTTCAATCCAGTTAACTACAAGTTGTTTAGGTGGCTTTCTAATCACCTCATCATTGGAGTGTGTTTAAGCATGTACTGAACCCATGAATTTCGAATGGAAGTTTTAAATGGTTTATTAATACTGACATCAAGTGGTTGTAGGATTGATGTACAACCACCAGGGATCACCAATACAGTAGTATTAGATTTATGGAATGCATCTTTTACCTTGTCTGTCAAGTGTGCACTGAAGGTATCAAGAAACAGCAAAGACGGCCTCTTCTTCGTGTATTTTACCCAAATATCTGAAATCCATATTAGCATTAACTTTTTATTTATCCAGAATTTCTTCTGATAACCTACCACTGTGCCTTGTGATCCCAGCACATTTGTTATCGATCTAGGAGTAGTACCTTTAAAAATTACCATTGGAGGAAGCATAGCCCCTGTTGCTGTGCACGACAAAACTGCTGTTAACCGACATTTTTCAGATTTTGTGGTCCTAATTTTCACAGTCATTTTGCCTTTAACATCAACAGTTTTTGAAGGCACCATATCCTTCGTCCATGTTACCAATTAACTCATATGAAAAATCACCATTTTCTCGTACACGTTTAACCTGCCTCCTGAACTCTGTGATTCTACCTTCTAAATCTTTAGGCAATTCTTGTGCCATGGAGGTCTTGGCTCGCAAAACTAAATTGTGGCGGCACATAAATGATTTAAGCCACCCATCAGAAGCTTTAAAATCAGATACTATAGGTTTTATGAGGGTTAAAGCTTATATTTTAAGAACTTGAGAGGATACAGGCATGTTTTTTTCTTTACATTGTTCTAAAACCCACTGTAACAACTTAAAATCTATTTCATGAGCCAAGTATTCTATTGCCCAGAAAAAGAGAGTAGCACAGTATGCTAGACATCATGGGGGGAGAGCTGCAGCTAGACATTTTAAAATTCATCACAGAAGTGTCCAAAGGTGGCTCAAAGATGAGCTGGATACTATCAAGCACCCACATCGTGCTAAGCGATGCAATAAAAAGGGCCAAGGGAGAAAGCTATCACAGTGGAGACTTCAATGACGTGGAGGATTCTTCAAAATCAGTGGGGTTGAGAGCTGTTGAAAGATCAGCAGAAGAATTGGCAGATGGAGTACCAGTAGAAGGATTGGCGGATGGAGTACCAGCAGAAGGATTGACGGATGGAGCATCAGCAGAAGGATTGATGGATGGAAAGCAGAAGTATTGACGGATGGAGTACCAGCAGAAGGATTGACGGATGGAGCATCAGCAGAAGGATTGATGGATGGAATACCAGCAGAAGTATTGACGGATGAAATACCAGCAGAAGGATTGACGGATGGAGTACCAGCAGAAGGATTGACGGATGGAGTACCAGCAGAAGGATTGACGGATGGAGTACCAGTAGAAGGATTGACGGATGGAATACCAGCAGAAGGATTGACGGATGGAATACCAGCAGAAGGATTGGCGAATGGAGTACCAGCAGAAGGAATGGCAGATAGAAGGGAATTAGCAGGTTGAAGAGGAAAACTAGGACCAATAGAATTCTTCCTTGGCCTCTCAACCCTGCGCTTCTTGGATTTCAAACCTGGTGTTGCTGGCTGAAATGTCCACTGTGATACTAAAGATTCAGTTGTTGGAACAAAAAAATTCTTCAGAGAAGTCTGCTTGGATGCCATATTAGATACCACGACTGGAGGGTAAAGCAAAAGTTCCACGTGGGTCGTAATTACTTAAGCGCCGCCCAAAACTAATTCAGGAGGAAGTGTGGCGCTCTGTCTAATATAATGCTGTGAGTTGCTGGCTGGCGCCTGTATTATGGTGGCGCTTAAATTACATCGCGTACGGTAAATCCCCTTTACCGCATATACTTAACAAAAAACTCGACTTTATTTTAGAAGCTTGAGTGTTAGTTGTTAAAATCAACCATTTAACAATAGTGTAGTTTAAGGCTCGCTCGCCATTTGTGCTCAAGCACACCACTAGTAATATTATATAATATAATACATTCAATTAATTGTAATACTTCTTTACTTATACTTAGGAGAAGAACAAAACTTTATTTTGATGAAGTATGCAAAAAGAAATAATTCAGATGATGGTTTTGTGCAAGCTGGTGCCACCACTTTAACTAATGCTTATCCCAACAATGTTATCAACAAAGTGGTAGTTCGAGGAACAGGCAAAGATGCCTATCTCTTGATTGGCGCCATGGATGCTATTTATCGTGTGCCAGTGCAGTCATGTACAAACTACACATCCTGTGTATCATGCTTGACATCTTCTGATCCTTATTGTACTGTTGACAGAAACAATGGAAAGTGCTTGGCAACAGATTCAGAGAGTGACAATGTAATTCAGCAGAGGCAAGATAACCCACAGTTATGTGATGGAGGTAATTGAAGTAGAGTTTATTAATTATGAGCAGTTAGCATTAGTGATTGTAAATTTTGGTGCTTAAACCTTATTCCGATTACACATTAGCTATTCTGTCATTGTGTAGCTGAATATAATTTTTTTTATGAGTAATATCACGTGGTAACTGTGCTATTCAGGATTAATACAGCAGCGTTGGAATGTGTGCGGCCGAGCGGCCATGGCCACACCAGTATTTTAACCAAAAGGGGCATGTCTATTATTATTCTACTCTTTACCGGAGCTCGTTTTCGTTATCGGGCAGTCGAGCCATCGAATTGACTTCTGCTAGGATTAGATAGCTAATATTGATCCTATTGGTAGATTTTTTTTAGGAAACCAGACCAGCCTGTTTTGCTATTACAAAGCGATTTGAAAAAACGAACGTAGTTCAGAAATCCTTCTAGCAAAATGGCCATTTTTGCTACTAGGAGTCTGCCCATTCAGGTAATATTGCCACACATATTTGAGGAAAATAAAACTATGACTGCCACAAAAGGCAGGTATTTGTCCCTGCAGGGTAGTCTAGGACTGCCACGGACTGTCCCAGTCCTGAGAATATTTTAGGACACATTAGGACGTCTCAAGATGTTCTAATAGGAATCCTATCTTGAAGATTCCAAAAATTACTAGGTATAGTTAAGAGTTAAAAATCCCAGTCCCAAAAAACCCAGTCCCAAAAGTCCCAAGAAGTTCTGGGACTACTAGGGATGTCCCGGGATGTCCCACAAGGTAAGAGCTAAAAATCCCAGCCCCAAAAGCCCCAAGAAGTCCTGGGACTACTAGGGACATCCCAGGATATCCCACAAGGTGAGAGCTAAAGATCCCAGTCCCAAAGGTCCCAAGAAGTCCTGGGACTACTAGGGACGTCCCGGGATATCCCACAAGGTGAGAGCTAAAAGTCCCAGTCCCAAAGGTCCCAAGAAGTCCTGGGACTACTAGGGACGTCCCGGGATATCCCACAAGGTGAGAGCTAAAAAAAAAAAAACTTGTAGAATATTTTTATGAGTAATATCACGGGTAACTGTGCTATTCGGGATTAATACAGCAGCGTCAGAACATGTGCAGCGAGCGGCCATGGCCACACCAATATTTTAACAAATAGGGGCATGTCTATTATTTTTCTACTCTCTACCGGAGCTTTTTTCGTTATCGAACTTGGGCAGTCTAAATCAAGCCATCGAAATGACTTCTGCTAGGATTAGATAGCTAAATATTGATCCTTTCGGTAGATTTTTTTAGGAAACCAGACCAGCCTGGTCCTGTTTTGCTATTACAAAGTGATTATAGTATGACTTCTATAGAAGGATTTCTGAACTACATTTTTTTATAGCAAAATGTCCATTTTTGCCAGTAGGAGTCTGCCCATTCAATAGCTATAATTTAACATTATTTATTTGAAAGAACCTACAGATTGTTATAAAAATCATTTGCTTTGTAATATAATAAAATATGGCTTGTACTGAACTGTTTGGTATGATTAAAGTGGCATTTGAATTTATTAGCTAGATATGCAAAGCATAGACTTCAACGCTTTAGTTTACTTGATAGAAAAAACACTGTATCGTCTTTATAATTCATTACTTGAACAAACGAGTGGGTGTGGCTAGTGGGCATGGTTATAGTGGGCATGGTTATAATGGCCACACCAATAAGATCTGGTTTCCTACTCCCCTGTGGTTGAAATAGCCCGAGGCAAGCCAAGTTGCTATTTCAATTGCTTTACGAGTGCTATTGATCGGTTATGTGCTATCACTCACTAATAGTAGCCAGCTTTTTAAAAAGTCATTTGCAATTGTAGCTACACTCTATCTTCACTCACTATCTCTTTATTTCAGAATTAGCTTTCACTGGAACGTCGATTTCAACGTACCGCCTCCTAATCTGTTTGAAAAACATTCCGTCTAATACTGGTAGAGCTTCTGTAGTAAAGAATGACATTGTCTCCAACTAGAAAATTCTCAACTGTACGTTTCCAAGGTTAGCACTGCACGCATGCACACTTACCAGTACTATTTCACTTAGCTACCGCGGTATTTCACTTAGCTAATTACCGTGCTATTTCAATTAGTTACACGCTATTTCACTTTCCCCATGCGATTTCAATTGAACAGCGATTTTTGAGTGGGTGAGTTGACATGAGTGGCAAAAGATTGCACCTGGGGAATCAATTCATTAATTGTGCTGTCTTCGCTTGCAGAATTTGATGCAGGTTGTACTGTCTGGTCACTCTGAGACATAGAAATGAAAAAAAAAAAAAGAGATGATCACAAAAATTATGACATAAAATTAATGATTATACAGAAAAATAAATTGTATACGTATCTATAGGAAAGTTCATAGGAATGAGTAGGTAGTTTGTAGTGGGTGATCCAACTTGCTACTTCTGCCGCTATTTTGCTCAACTGCGAATTCTGTACGTCGTCTCCCACAGATAACGATACCACGAGATAAGTAGGACTGCAATGGCTCCAGGCAAGTTAAGGAACGACTCCCGACGGCTGTCAGTGAACTTGCGTGAAACAGGTATGTTCGGCGTAGTAGTCCACTTCGAAACAGCGAGTCGATAACGTTGCTGGCATTCTTGGAGGTAATTGAAGTCACACTAACTATTCTGTCATTGTGTGGCTGAATAGAATAGTGAAGGTAGCATTGTCTATTGTCAATCTTTCATGGTAAAATACAAGGAGTATATTTTAGAGGATATGACACTATTGAAATCAACAATAATTGTACTAGCTATATATTAAAGGAATTTCTGTGTTGCATAATTCAGGAGAAGTTATCAGAATCCTATAGTTGGGTCATTATGTGAACTATCAGAAGGAAAGGGTTATTTGTTCAATATGTATTTAGTAGCATAAAGGAAGAATGAATAAGTGCAAATATGAAAGATCAGTTTGAGAAGCAGTTGGCATATTTTTATTGTCAAGATAACTTGGCTCAATATTTTTTCATTTATTTTTTGTATCAATGAAGTTCTTTTATTTTGAATGAACAATAATTTATAGTGAGTATTCCAACTTCTGCGGACTGTAACAGGTTTCTTGTTGCTAATGGAGAATTTGTTCCAGATGAAGAACCAGTAAAAATTGGTGTGTCGGGTAGATACAGATGCAGTCAAGAATATACACTAATTGGGAATTCAGAAAGAGTATGCACTATTTCAAAACAGTGGTCTGGACAGCCTTCAGTGTGTGTAGAATCCATAGGTGAGCATATGTAATGTGTATATAATATATATATATATATATATATATATATATATATATAATACTTATAGCACGAGTCAGAGTACAATATGGGAAAATATTTTACGAGCACGCAAAATATTTTCACGAGCCAAAGGCGAGTGAAAATGTGGAGTGAGAGTAAAATATCATTCCCATATTGTACGACGAGTGTGATAAGTGATTTATTGCTTCTTTGAAATTTTTCTCAACCGGTTACAATACAATTTTCATTGATTTTACTCGCTACGCGCGCGCTACAAGTAGCGTACAATATAAACCGTACAATATGGGAGAATACAGAACGCTCGCGTGATGCGGAAATATTCAAGTAAAAATATCAAAGCTGCAATAAATATATATATAGGCTCCACTAGAGTAAAGGTAGCTGTAAAAATCCAGAAAACTTGTACGCCTGCTATAATTACTCTGGTAATGAGCTTGCACAATACAGCCATGAGATAACACTATGTGATATCGTGAGATATCTCACAGGTCAGGTACCTAAAAATATCAATGTGAAGATATCTAGCTTGGAATATATATATATATATTATATATATATTATTATATCCCATTTTTAGGTATGCTACCAATAAGATGCCGTAGTACAAATATATAATACTTATTACATGAGTCAGAGTTAGTCTTGTGTAGCCAGGCCTTTACCACCCTTTACCCACTTCATTGGGGGGAGGGGGGGGGGAAGAAAGGGTCTGGAACACTGTCACTGACACAGCGGTTCACTATGAATAAGACTAAGTAAAAGAGAAACTTCATTTAAAATTGCGATTGAAAACTGCAAAATAAATAGACATTCCTTTAGAACATTCTGTATCCTGGTAATCAATGATTAACCATAGTATGTTATTGGCTGCAGATTTGTGCACAACATCTAACACAGTAACAGATACTTGTCTCTGTCCACACATGAAATTGCAGCTTGTTGAGTTTCCTATAGCCTAAACAAGGGTGGAGCCAGCACTATCAACAGGGAGGGCCCTTATATATGTGGGTTAAAACTTATGATATTTATTTTAATATTAATGATTGATGATTGTACATGATTTGAATATTAATTTAGGAGTGAAGAGCATTAGCTAGTATGCAGTTGTCCTGTAAACTGTATGGTATATTCATCTTAATAATTTTTCAAAAAAACTGGACCCTCCCCTGCTAAAGCACTGGACAAGTCGGCTGCACTGTTAGTCAGTATTTACACTATCCTCAGGCCTTACGTGATAAAATGAATTCATAGGACTGTGCATACAATAGATATAATTACAAATTAACTTAATTACAAATCTTATGGTTTAATTATGATTATGCCCTTTCTCGTTGTAAGACTGTAACATATATTTTGTTGTTGTTGTTTGTTGTTTTTAACATATCTGTTGTTGTTTGTTTTTCAGGCAATAGTTCTTTGCTTTTATGTGAACGGTTTTCTGTTAGTAATGGACTGTTTGTACCAGCGTTTTCACCAGTCACAATTGGAGTGATGGGCACCTATTATTGTGATCCAGGATATGTTCTTGAAGGAAATAGAGAAAGAGTATGTACTGTTTCCAATGAGTGGTCAGGGGAACCAGCACAGTGTATCGAACAATCTAGTAGTAAGTTATATGGTAGTCTGGTAAATCATTGGCTGTGGGATACAGCAGTTTATGCTATAATTTTTAATGCAACACTTTAGATACACTGATATACTCTATTGAATTATTTAGAACAGTCATGGGTCATATTATTATCATTTCCACTTCCACTATATCTATAAGAGCATAGATCGAAGGTAATTATTAACAATACAATTGACAATCATCCCCGTGTCTCACCCGATGACACGTGAGCTAATAGTTATAATGTAATCATAGTTGCCAAGTTTTCTAATCATAGTTCCGGGACATTAAGCCAAACCCCAGACCACACCCAAAATCTCAAAAATTATGAAGAAGCAATGCGTGATAGAATGATTATATTAATGTGATTTTCTGCAGCCCATGACAATGGGTATAGCTAAGTGGTCGCCGAAGTCCGCGCGGTCACTTTCTTCAGATTGAATCGATATAGCTATTCATAAAAAAAAACAAAAAAAACAAAAACAATTCTAGAATCAAGTAAACACTCCAAATTTTAGAACAGTGGAAGCATTTGGCAGATCATGCATAGTAAACAGATACAAAGTTTATCATTTCCAAGACAAACAATAGAAAGAGTACAATTCCGTTGCTGGACAGTGACTAAGTGATAAATCCGGGACTGTCCCGGAGCTTTCGGGACAGTTGGCAACTATGTGTAATGATCATGACGTGGATCAATGTCCTTACACCTCCCCATCGAGCTCCGATGTGGTAACAGAGGAGCTTAGTAACCATGTGGGATCCTCAAGCAAGTAGTCTGGTCTGCGTGTTCTTCTGGAAGACCAACGTGGTTCGTTAGGTAGGCACACAGAGGAGTCTTCAGGTGTTTGAAGGGTATATTCATTATCTGGAGCTCCAATGGAGAGAGGCAGTCTTTTGCGCATGAAGCGCCTGTTCCGCACTAGTACGCGTGTTTTTATGAAGTATCGGTGGTGTGGTCCAATCGATGTGATAGTTCCATATATGTCCCAGAGGTTGCTTAAAGAATTTTGTACTGCAACTGGATTGCCTTTTCAGGTCTGTCAGATCATGGGCATGTTGGTTATAGGCAGCCTGAGCCTTTTCCTCGGCGGTAGAATGGGCTGCCTTCTCTACTTCGTTAGCCGATTTTTGCCACTCTAGAGCAAAAGAGTGGCGGTGAGCGGGTATACTGTCTTGCACTGGATGCCCAAAGAGCTTTTGAGCTGGTGACTGGCCATCTTTGCGACATGGTGTGTTCGGATATTGGATTAATGCTCGAGATAGTTTGTTCCAGTCAACCGATTTGCCTGTCCAGGATGCCGAGATCATTTTTTTTCGTGGATTTGACTGTGGCTTCAGCTTTACCGTTACTCTGGGGGTAACATGGCGAGGAAGTGATGTGAGATACGCCGGGTTATGATCCGTGATTACTGTGAAGTGGTCAATTCCATCTAGGAAGAGGCTGCATTTCTTGATAGCCCATGCAACTGCCAAACACTCGAGTTCGACCACGGCATATCTGCTTTCTGTGAAGAACCTTGATCCTGCTTGTACTATTTTCCATTCGGCGTCACAACTTGGTGCTTTTTGCAAGAGTATACATCCTATTCCAAGTGTTGGCATCAGTATGCAGTGATGTTTCCTTTGTTGGATCGAAGTTGGTCAGGTGCTGATGAGAGTAGTTTGGCATGGGCGAATGCTTCATCATGAACTTGTGTCCACAAGAACTCATTTCGTGAACTCAGGAGTGGTCGTAGCTATGTCATTGGTGCAAGATGCAAGCTGATTGACCAGACCACAAAATGAGCGAAGATCAGTGCGACTGCCAGGAGTTCGAATTGTGCTATGGCCTCAATAATATCATCTCTGACTGAATATCCGAAGGGTGTCAGTTTAAAGCCAGCAAACCGAGCCTCTGTGCTACAAAATTTAAAATTTTCACGATTTAAAGATATGCCCTTTTCCTCACAGCGGCAAAGGATTTCCCGGACATGCAGAATGTGCAGTTCTCTGTCTCTATCAAAAACAACCACATCATCCACAATTCTGCGTATGTTCTGCACCCCAGCAAGGGCTTCCTCCATACGTCGGTCATAGTGTTCACTAATAGATGAGATTCCATATGGTGCCCGCAAGTACTTCAAGAGGGCACTGATGGTAACCTTTCAGGGCAACAAAAACAGTAAAAAAAAAATTTGCCTTAGTTTGCTGAATATCTGCTATCGCTTGGGCTGGTGTTGTGTTCACGGCGTACAGACTTGTTTGGGTGCCACCACTATAGGTGCGCACCATTCTGTCGGCTCTGTTACTGGAATGATGATTTCCTGGCTGACAAGGAGGTCAATTTCTTGCTTGAGCTTATCTCTATAGGCAAAAGGGACAGTGCGTGGTGTGGTCACACAGAATGGTTTAGCATTTTTGGTCAAAGCGATGTGAAACTTCTCTCCAGGCATTGTTCTGATTTTCCCATAAAACAGTGGGAAATTCTTACATTATCTGTTCAGGGCTGATAGTGTGGGTATCTTGGGATGCCGTGTACTGGAATGTTAAGCTGTTTTGCTACAGCCCACGAGACCAGTATACCCACTACAAAATGTGTACGTCTGCACATGCATTTTTCCCATTAATCTTAAAGTTCACTTTTGGAATTTTCCCTAGTGGGTGTAACATAGACCCATTTACAGCTCTAGGGGTTACATCAGACTTTGCCAAGTTATCCATGTGCTCACCTAGGGACTTGACGAAACCAGGCCCTGCTGCGCAGATATCTGCTCCAGAATCTGGTAAGACATCCAGGTCAGCTTGTCCATGAAGCGTAGTCACTTGCATGGTAACGGTGGGAGCACGTGTTATCGAGGTATTGGAGATGTTGGTTGAATAAGAGGCATCACAGTCAGAGTGTTCGCTTGCGGAGTATCAGTCTTTCGTCTGCTTCTGTAGACTAAGGGTTTCTGTCTTGCACGACAGACTCTGCTGAAGTGGCCCACCTTGCCGCAATTATGGCAAGATTGATGATATGCGGGGCAATTCTGCCATCTCTTTAGGTGCTTGCGGCTTTGCTGACGAAGTGGACTCCACCCCACTAGGAAGAAAGAGAGAGAGAGCCAAGATTAAAATGGACCAACATCAGGGCGGTGATATTCCATAACCCCGATGTTGCCATGGCATAACTGTTTTATACCATAGTTGCTGCTACTACTACTCTCTCATATCCACCTATATGGGACCAGCCCTACCACATATAACTCTCCTGCCGCTCTCATACCACAGGAATTTACCACAGCTAGCTCCTTCATGATGGTTTCCGCCACAGCCGCCACTACAGGTGCCAGCCTTGTTTTTTTGCGTGTTGAATTGGCACTGCATTGATTTCTGGTGTTCCTTCAATATCTTGTTGTGATTTCTTTGCTGTCTCCAGGCCACAGCACTTCATGATCGCTGTATTAAGTGTGAGGTCTTTCACTTGCAGTAGTACTTGTCTGGTTTTGCCATCCTGTAAGCCTTCAATCAGTTGGTCACAAATAGCCTTCAGGTTGCAATCATTATTACAGAAATTACACGTCTTTGCAAGTTCTCGAAAAGATATGAGGAAGTCATCAAAAGACTCACCCTGGTGTTTTTTTCGCTCTCGAAAGGTTCGCCACTCTAAAGTTTCATTAATCATGCAACATGTCGCTTCCCTAGAGAAGCAAAGTTGAATGGCTTGTACTTGCTTTGCGGCTGGCTCACTACTAAGGCCAGGGAGATCTCGGTATGCCAGCCACTGCTGGTGCCAAGCGTGAAAATCTGTCCCCCAGTCTACATCGAGGTCTAGTTTTGGTAGATCGCTAGTACGGAACACAAAGGACGATGCCATCGTTAGTCACTTTTGATCAGACTCATCAACTGTTCACCTTGTTACCTTGGTCTTTGTCACAGTTTACACAATTATAAACATATTGGTTTAGCAAACGCAACTGTATTGTTTTTGGTCTTTTCGGCTACTATAGCTAAGTATGTCCAAGTTGAGTTGGCCAGAAAAACACTTGAATAACTTTTGAACGGAAGCAGCTACGCATCCAGTGTTTGCACCATTACAAAGCTCGCACTGAAGCAGTTAAAAATATTTCCTCAGTATACTCCAAAACTGGAGAGAAAGTGCTATTCCTAAACTCAATGCAAAAGTCTATGGGAATAGAAAAAAAAACCACAACTCAATTCGGACAGACTAAAGTAAGTCTTAATTTTTATACTACATTATATAGGCTCGTTCCTATGTTGTTTGTACCTAAGCAATTATAAACATAGGATAGATTCAATCAAGAATGTTTAAGTTAAGATTGAGGTCCTTCTTCAGTTTACTTTTTCTAAAAAAATGTTTTTTCAAGTGTAATAGTACAGTCATAAAATTTCCAAAATCACATGGGTAAAGTGAAATAGCACAGTAACTAAGTGAAAAGCACGGAAGCTAAGTGAAATATGGTAAAGTGCACATGCCTTGAAAATGTACAGTTTGAGTAGTTTCTGGTTGGAGACTATGTCGCTCTTTAGTGCAGAAGCTCTCTCTACCTGTATTAGACGGAAAAAATTTTATAACAACTAAGTCATAGGTTAAAAACTAAGTTCCAGTCATAGGTTAAAAACTAAGGAATCTAACCTGAAAAATGGAGATAGTGAGTGTATGATACAGTGTAGCTACAGTGCAAATGATTTAAAATAAAGTGAGGCTACTAGGGCATTGAAAACCATTTACCATATTACTTTTTTTTCTTTTTTAAACTCTGCCGTATTTTGGTAGCCAGGAGCTACTGGCCATTTAGATGGCTACATACTTTTATAAATGATGCCTTCCTGAGAGTTAGAACCTAAAAGCTAGAACTAAGAACCTTAAAGCTAGAGCTAGAACCTAAAAGCTAGAGCTAAATGTTGTATACAGATATATGGACTTTATACAAATTTAAACATTTAGCTACTATTTAGCTGTTGTTTTAATATACTTGTGTGCCCACTCGTCATATTATGTACATATGCATATCACTAGTTATTATTATTATTATTATTACTATCATCATATTCATCATCATCATCATCATCATTAGATGACACAATTTGTAGTTATTACACAACATTTACAAAACAAGACCATAGTCAAGCATATAAATTTTACCAAAACTACTTGCATGGTGCCTTTTCCAGGAGTTCTACCTGATTACTGTGGGAATCTTACCATTGAGAATGGAATGTTTATTCCTGAGAATTCTCCAATCCAAGCAGGAACAAAGGGTAGATTCAGATGTAACTCAGGATTTAAATTAGAAGGAGATGCAGAGATAATTTGTTCTCTTTCACGAATGTGGCATGGGTTACTAGCACGATGTCAAGGTATATTATTATAGTATTATTATTATTAACTATTTGTTTTTGGTAAACATCTTTAAAAATTTTCAACAGTATAGGTTTATCTTTGAACTAAAACTCACAGAGTAAATCTAAACACTACCATGTCAACCAAAACTATCACTAAAACAAAAACCTTAGAAAAATAAAAACAAAAAACACGCTTAAAGAAAACCTAAGAAGTCTCATCACTAACACTTGGTAAAAAATTTATATAGCTAAATATTTTTACTGTCAATTTGAGGAAAAAATTTCCTACATAGAAAAGTGTCCAGCACGTGTATTTTGACTTTCATTAAATTTCATAAAAATTTTCCCTACAAAAATTTTGACTTAATAATTAGTATACATTATGTGTATATAGTGGGAAAAAAAATTATTTAACTAATCGATTAAATTAACTAAGACTTTAAAGATGCACGCCTTTACATGTCTTTGGGTCAGAGTGACTCTCCATCCCCATAATTTTCAATGATTAAAATAATAGTTCATTTAACATCAATTTATAATTTGCCAGTAGCCATGTCTGAGCATCCTGCCTGTTTGGTGGGCATCCTGTCATTCCCACTGCCTCATTCTAGTGTGTAGACCCCTGAGTGATTAGTAAAAATGAGGGTTCAGGTGTCAATCATGTGCTGTACTTATTGTGGCCATGTCAGGTAGTGAGCTCACTCAAAGGACTGCTTGGGCAATAAGTATGAGCTAACTGGTAGATAATAAGTAAGAAAAAACCAACAACTAAAAAACAAAACGTAATTGAATCAATGAATAGAATGCAAGATGATCAAGTATGCAAGCTAGGTTGATAAAGTAGGGGCAAAGTTGCAATCACTGAATAGTAGTAGCAGTCACTAAAATTATCATTGTCACAGTTCAGTTATGTTATTGATTTTTGTGAGAGGTATTGTATTCATCATCACGAACTGTTGTAGTCCATATGTATGTTTTGAAATAAGAGCTAATTCGTAAACGTTGGGATTGGGGTACATATTATGGAGTCGAAAAATCTAATCTAAATCTAGACTAGACTATGGAACTGTAGCTTACGAAACACTTAAAATTTCAAAGCAAGAATCTACTTGTGTTTCATCCTACTTTTTCAGTTGTCACTTCACAAAATATGGTGCAAAATTATGGAGAGATTCTAGGACTATTATATATGTACTATTAGGCAATTTATATACTCCATTATTATTTCCTAGCTATTTGACTGTTCAAGGTTCTGTTGTACTATACTTTACAGATTAGGAGTTAGTATTTTTGATAGCTAAGCCAGTCAAGGAGAATTATAAGCTCAAGTGTAATTAGTAGAAGAGCCAATTGTAGTTTACCTTTCCACGCATATATAATGCTGAATCAGCACAATTCATTTGGTCAAGTATTAATTTATAGTGCCAAGTTTTCTGGTGTATGTTTCACAAATTCACGATGAGAGGAGGAGAGCACGAGTAGCTATCCCAAAGAATCATTTCATGGCATCTGATTACATAAAAAGGATCAAAGGGAATCAAGTCATTTTTTAACCACTTTCTCTGTCTTTTTTTTTTCCCCCTTTTTTTCTTCTTCTTTTTTTCTTCCTTACTTCTTTCACTTCCTTGTTTGAAGATTCGTATGAATACTTTCAATAATTTCCCATGGCTTGAAGGCAACATATATTAATAAAATAATCATAATATAACAATACTCAAGCAATAGCTACTTGATAATAGCTAATCATGTTTCACAACCTGCCATAAATATGGTCTTGTAACTATTTCATGTAAGTAATAGTGAATTATTAAGTTGTGATTTTGTTTATTCAGCTATCCGTGGAGGAGTCCCAATGCTGATGATTTTTCATTATTATGTGTTCCAAATGACATTGGTAGTAGTTATATTTTTTCTGTAACTTGGAATAAATAAATGGTCATTTCTTTCACTAGGATATAAACGTGTAGCTATTAAGGTGTAGAATTAATAGGGGTAAAAAGGTCTCACCACATCTAATAGAATAGAAGGGGGAGGTGGCAAAGGTAGAGTGCAGAGAACAATGAGGTGGGAAAGATGGGGCAAGATGAGCAAAAATGTCCCACCCACCCACACAAGAGTAGCTAGTTAGTACCAGACCAATTCACTTTAGCTAATTTATAATATGTAACCCATAATTCCATAGAAATATGCTATTTTTGAAATATTAGTGAAATGATGTAAAATTGATGAAAGCATGATAAATACTAATCAATCAAATCCATTAGCTAACCATAAGGAAGAATTTTTTACGCTTACAATATCTCTCTCTCTAGTTACCTCCATGAGCATTTAAACGTTTGTCTGTTCCTGTAGTAGTATAAACTGTAACACTTTAAAATACAGCTAATTTTTCAACTTAGTCTCGCTGGCCAGACCCTTTACCGACGGCATGGTGAAGGAATGGGCTGGTCATTATCCAAAAGCCCTCTTTTGGAGTAAAAAAACTTCTCAAAGACAGGAAGTGAGACCAATAATTGATTTCTTTATGTTCCAAAACTTAGTTTCACCTGAAAAATGTACCAATAAGGGCACTACAATTTACAGGACAACTGCATGCTAAAATATGCTCTTCACTCATAAATTAATATTAAAAATTTTCATAAGTCAAAGTCAAAGTGTAGACCCAAATATAATTGAGCAAGTTGTGCAGCTTCCTCCTGCTAATTGGGCTGGAAAGAACAATAGAGAGGATACTAGAGTTATACCACATCCACTGGAACTTACTGCAATTTCCTAGTTTGCTGACAATTCAGACACAACTCACACCAGATCGTTTTGTGCGTTGCAATTGGTAAAGGGTCTGGCTATGTGAGACTATTCCACCCCTGCTGACACCTATAATTTTAAGGTAAAATGTCAATTATATATAAATATCTTTGGGGCCCCTGATGTTAACAAGATAATAAAAGCAACAATATTGTACAATTAGGATAAACCCTTTACCACATGGAGAGCATTAGGCAGATCAAATGTAGCAAAACCCTTTACCAAACCTCTACGCGTGTCTTGCTCTGCCAGAACACAGGGATGGAGCTTGGCATATAAGTATATCCCATTTTAGATTGTTTCAGGTACCCAGTGGGACTTCCTGCCCTATGTTGCTACCACTTAAATGCAACATTGACAGTGCTACGCTTCAACTCGCATAACTGGTGTGACTTGTTTTTCAAAAAAAATTCAATAATGAAAGAGTGAGAATGTCATATTTATGCTATGCTAGGAGCATTGGATGCAATTCTTGGCCACAGGTCAGCACACTCCTTTGCAACTGGTCCAGTGACAGTGGAACCTGAGGGAATTACAGCAACAACTAAGTGACATTGAAGGGTGGGAATAATAAGGTTTCCTTACCTTTCATTTCACCCTTGTTGTTTACAATCACACCTGCATTATCTGAAAGTATCAATGAAATTGAAATTTAAAAAAAAATTTATAACCAGAAAAACATACAACAAAAACAATATTGTAATGCAATTTAACAACCTACTAGTCCAAAAGCAGTTATATACATCATACTGAAACACTTTCAATTTAGTGTATGATGCTAAATTACCTTCAAAGTATAATATCGTGCCATCCTTTCTGCGATATGGTTTCCTTTGTCTAACTATCACCGCTGGCATCACTACAAACATACGAATTAGAATATAACATGTGCTACATGCTACTTAGATGAAAATTCATAAGTCTATACATTATTTAGGGCATGTGTACAAGTGGTGAATTATTCGATTCATTTGGACCAGAACTGAAATGTTCAGATACCGAACACCATGGATGAATGCATTGCAGAATACTATAATATATGGCCACACAATTTTCATATTTATATTTGCATGTGCATTCTGGGTATTCAGTTGATAACCTCTACAGCACTTTAAAGGGCAAGCACTATATAAAAAATTTCCTTTTTTTCTTCTTTCCCTTCTCTTGTTGTTATTTTCTGGTAGTTTTATGTGCGAATATAACCCAGAAATTCTGTTTGAGAACCCCTCGCCTTGGAGATATAACCCAAATCATATTTACTTCTGTAGTGGGCCAGGGATGTAGATAGGGAAAAGGCTGAGTTTGGTTTGTATCGTAGTTGTTTTAGTTAGCTAGCAATGTCTGATGAGTCTGAGGCAGAAGAAAGCAGCCAGTATAGATCAGGCTACAGCTCATCAGAGACAGTAATGGACAACAGAAGTCACCTACACCACGACTTCACAGTAAATATATGGTAGGCAATACTAGTCAAAGTTGCGTAGTATTTCTGATTCATGCAAGCACTTCCCACAGCAATCTTACACTTAATGAAATTTCAGAGTAAAGACACTTCCTTCCTGTCAACATAGCTGTTTGACTAACTTTTAATTGAGATAAACTATTGGTGTTAAAGTAGCGTAGTATTTATGCACTTTCACAATTACAATAAAAATATAGTGGGTAAAGATCATCAGTACTAGTCCGGTCCAGGAACACTATGCCAGTCAACTTTAATTACACTCAAAAAGTTGGGCCATGACTAGGCAATGAGCACAGAATGCAAAGAATGTATGAGGACTTCTACATCCATTCAATTTAAGATTTACCACTCACCTTTCTTCCGAAGTTCTGGCTTTCCTTTCTTAACAGTAGCCAATACTAAGTCTCCTGCACCAGCAGCAGGTAGTCTATTGAGCCTTCCTCGAATGCCCTTGACTGCAATAACGTACAGGTTCTTGGCACCAGTGTTGTCGGCGCAATTCATCACAGCACCCACCGGAAGACCCATAGAAATACGGAACTTGGCCCCAGAAGCTCCCTTAGCACCTACAACATCACACGGACTCCATTGTAGCCACGTGGAAAAAATGCAAGCCTAATTTACTTTAAAACTGGTTTTAACAAGTCTTAATTCCAAAAATCAACTCTTCTTTACGGAATTACTATATTGAAATTGAATACTTAGTTACGATGCTACCAGATACAAGTTACTAACCTCTCTTCGACATCTTGATTAAAAGGAAGCAGTCGGAAAGAATCGTCAGAAAAGAATGTTATGATTTTAATCTAGCGCGCACTTGGTCACACCTCTTTTTCCACCCTTTCCCGCGGGCTGCCTGATCTCTTTGACTAGTCGTTTAACGATACTTACCATTTATCTAGAGAAATGTCGTCTCGGTCGCCACCACCTACGGAGAGTTCTTACGAACAGGTGTGTGTTATGGTGTGCTGTTCTGGGTCTGCACGAGACAGAGTGTAAATGAATTTATTAAAGGTTCTTATGAAGTGCAGCGAGAGACACTGGTTGTTATGGTGGTTGTCACATTACTGTGGTGTAATTGTTGAGTCTAGATTCTCAAGGAGCCTTACGAGTATGTATGTCAAGTGAAGGGGAAAGAGATAAGAGTCAAATTAATAGAGGTGAGTAAGTATGATGCCACTAGAAAAGTAGCAAAAACAGAAAGAAATGTTAAGAACATTCGAGGAATTCTTGTGAAGAGTTTACCATGATGGCCAATGATTAGGAATATTTAATTGACAGGTTATCTAGAAAATACAGTCTGTTACATTTTAAGAATACTTTATGAGTTTGTATATAAATGAATTTGGGGATGGTAAACTAAAAGGGATCTTTAAAGTTACTGTCTTTCGTCTACTATGAAGTCAATGCAAGAAATGAACAAATGCTCAAACAATTCAATGAGGAGCGGTGAGAAACCTTGAGTAATGGGATACTACCCACATGTGAATAGATATGTGAAGGTTAACATAGTATAACCTCCTTGATTGTTTAAAAAATATACAATTTAAATATACTATTTTTATTCTTTGGTATAAATGTCAGTACTGCAGCCACAACTGTTACTTGCACATTTGTTATATATATATATATATATAATACTTATAGCACGAGTCTGAGTACAATATGGGAAAATATTTTATGAGCACGCAAAATATTTTCACGAGCCGAAGGCGAGTGAAAATATGGCGTGAGAGTAAAATATCATTCCCATATTGTACGACGAGTGTGATAAGTGATTTATTGCTTCTTTGAAATTTTACTCAACCGGTTACAATACAATTTTCATTGATTTTACTCGCTACGCGCGCGCTACAAGGAGCGTTCAATAACAAGCGTACAATATGGGAGAATACAGAACGCTCGCGTGATGCGGAAATATTCAAGAAAAAATATCAAAGCTGCAATAAATATATTTATTCCACCCTAGATATCTTCACAATGATATTTTTAGGTACGTGACCGTGAAATAACTCTCGATATTTCAAGCTGTTATTTCACGCTGTTATTTCACGCTCATTACCCCTGTAGTTATAGCAACCTGCCTAACTTCAATTTTCTCGGTTTTACGGCTACCTTCCTCTGGTGTACCCTGCTCTTTACCCTGCTCAACAGGGTTAGAGCAGCTAGCTGGGGATGTGGGTACGTAGCCCCTACAACCAACTTTACCTGTGAGTTACCCTTCCTCTAGTACTAACTATATTAGTGAAGATATCTAGTGTGGAATGAACCACTTATTACACTTGTCAGAGTGTTATGGCAAGATATTTCACTCTCAGGCTTTATTTTCACTTGCCTCTGGCTTGTGAAAATAAATTAGCCTGATTATAGAGCGATTGTTAGTGTGATATTCCACAGAATTTTTGTTTTATTGTAACAAGTTTCACTGCCAATCCTCTCAAACTCATTTGCTGACAATACACACACACACACACACATGCACACATACACACACACACACAGGTGCCAACTGTCTCGATATGAATTGGACAGATCATTTTAAAGCTCCAGTCTCTGTCCCGCCTGATTAGAGAACTACAACAATAGTTGTCATAACTAATCAACCTTGGCTGCACAAACTACTCCCGAGAACTAAATATTGCTTACTCAGCAAACTAGGATCATGCAAATAAGCCAATTGTTTTGTTCAAATATCTAGCACGTGTTGTCTGTCTTGTAGTGCTAACTTCCAGGAAAAAAAGCTTAGTTTCATTCAAGACGTCAACCTTTATGAGGATTTAGTTCGTCGTGCAAGAAAGACTACAATTCATCTTTGGTACCACCAGATAATCTCTCATCTTATTCCACTTGGGACTAGCAGACCAGTCAGTGTCAGAATTATTAAGTGCGGCCAAAATGTGAACTGTCAGGCAGAAGTAAGCATGTACAACAATGTTCCCTAGCAGCTGGGTCCAGAGTAGAGCTAGGTTACTATGACTTGGATTTTGTGGTAACTTCCACACACATTATCTTTTTTTTTTTTTAAGTAGTACTACACTATTTGTACCAGTGGGTCGCTTACCAGTGTATTGTTGCCTTTCACTAATAAATCCTGAAGTGCCAAAACACAGCTCATTTTTTTCTCTCTCTCTCTCTTTATTGTTGAAAGATGCAATTCCACTCATTTTTTTATTGGGCGAGCTAAGCGAGACTCTCACTAACGAGTCTCAATTGAGATTTTGGTGTATATATATATATATGGCAAAGTTCAAAGAGGTCAATGCGTGTCCATCCCTGGAGGCTACTTAAACTTAAACATTAGCGCGGGCGCAAGAAATTCGGGAATGCTACATGTAGGTAAAGAAGAAAAAAAAAAGGCAAAGATGGAGACAGAATGGGAGAGACGTTCGTAGTTAGGTCTTTCAAAGTTAGCCGAGTTCATTTCTTCTTTTTAGCGGCGGTGGTAAGTTAACTTCGTCAATGCACTGTTCATCATAGCTATACGCCTTACGTAACAGATTTGTTCTTGCTTGAAAATCCAAAGTCCAATAGTCAAGTCACTAAGAGAATACAACGTAATGCTATATCTACTAGAGCTCTTGTACAATGGAGCATTTTCAACGGATGGAAAGGAGGCTGGATAAGCATATATCCTTGGTTTAGCAAATCCTTACCTGTCTCGGAAATTTGATTGCTTACCATTGCCCAATATTCATGTCGCAAAGAGAATACAATGTAAATATTGTGCTGGTATATGCAGTGATCAAGTGTATATATATGTGTGTACAAGTGTTGTGTTTTGCTAAGAATAGCACAATAAATTAAACAAAAATATTCAACTAACAAAGAAATATAACGGCTAGAATTCAAATTTGAATTTCAGTCAGACCAGCTCACTCGCCATTTGTGCTGTAGCACATCACTAGTTGTACGGAGTCTAAGAGACAGACAGACTAGGATGAGGACATTTTATGTGCGAACATGTGCTCAATGCTGTGGTGAACATCGTCAAAGTATCTATATCGTTCCTCTCCCTCTTCTCCCTTCCCCCACCCACCCACCCACCCCTTCCCCCCCACCCTCCCTCCCCTGCCCCACTTCCTTTACGTATACCACTGTGACTGTACTAAGGCAGATGGCAATATGTGGCTAACACATCAGGGAGTCATGCAGGATTAAAGTGTATACTTCACATCACACGGATCAGTGTTTGGTCTCATGCATGATTTTATAATCTTACCACTCATAGAATTAACTTTTAACTATTGTACTATAATTAACTTCCAAAAATTCTGGGGGGAGGGGTGGGGGACTGCAGCTGGAGGGGGGAATCCCAGGGGCTCCCCCCACACCCCTACCTGTGTATGAAACTTTGCATATTGTTGCAAAATCCTTTGAAATTTTTCCCCTTCAGAACTGTTATTCTAAGGCTACTGACGTTACTGTTTTCCTAGTCATTATCACACAGTTCAGCCTTTTTTCATATAGTCACACAGCATTTGTTATGCAGGCTTTCAATCAATGGCTGAATATTCCCAAGGAAAAGAAAGACGAGATTCAAGTCATCACTCAGATGTTGCACAATGCAAGTTTAATGTAAGTATTGCATGTACAGTGGGCAGCAGGTTTATATGGATACGGAGGTGTAGGGAATACATAGACCACTGTCACTAAAGGGAGGGAAGAATGTCAAGTTTGATGATTAATAAAAAAATTTAAAAAACTATTTTTTTTCAAAAACTGAAACATTCATACTGAAAAGACTTTTTTGTTTACCGGAAGTTTCTCACTCACTCCACCCACTCACCTACAAGTATTACAACTTGCTAACAAAAACACAACTAGCTTAATCATTGGACAGGATTTTTTGTTTTGTTTTTTCAGAATGAAATGTCTGGGTTAAATCAACATTTTTGACATTTCAGTGAGGGGGGGGGGGGGGGGGGGGGGGGGGTTGTGATTTCAATGAAAAATTGAATAAGATTTGGGTAACATGTATCCCAGATTGATCATTAAAGAAGGCACATTATAATAGATTCTTCAAAAGCCACATAATAGATATATGAAACTCTTCTATTGGTTTCACTATGCAGTGAAGTATTGTTCTCATTTATCTGTGGTGCCCTCTATTTAGAATAGATGACATAGAGGACAACTCTAAGTTGCGTCGTGGCATTCCAGTGGCTCACCATATCTATGGCGTCGCTCAGACCATCAACTCTGCCAACTACATCTACTTCTTGGCTCTGCAGAGGACCATGCAGCTGGGCCACCCCAGGGGCGTGGAAATATTCACTGGTGAGTGCATTAGAAGTAGTGAAGGGAGGGAGGAATGAAAAGAAACAATATTGCTGATATTGGTAGTGGGTGGGGCTTTTTATTTTGTGGACTTTTGAAGTTGTTATGAATTTAGAGAAATAGTTTCTCAAAATTGTAGAGGAATTTAGGCATAGGGAAAGTATTTTAGATAAGCATTTTGTATCAATATTGTCAAAAAATTGATATGAGCTTTTCCAAATATTCGCATTATTTTAAGGAATTTTCAGCGGTAGTGGCAGAATTGGCTTGGCAGGCCCAGCAAATGCCAGGCTAATGTGTTGCAAGCCTGTTGGACCTACTTTTACTTGCTTGCTTTTTATTTTATTTTTTTTTTAACTTTGAGTGCAGTACTGGGTTATTTTTTTTTGTATGGAATGATATCTTACCAGTTCAACTTAAAGTGTTGCTTATTCATTCTGAGGTACACTCTCAGGGGTAACACAATTGAAAATCGGGGATGTTTTTTTATTTATATATATGTTTGGACGTACGTGTGTTATTTTGTACTTTGACCCTCGCATATTTTTGTGTTCGCTCCGTGTTCGACCCCGTCCCAAACTTCACTAAACAGAATCCTCCGGTTTAGCGATCATTACCCGTATCACCTTAGAAATTGAATTGTTTACCGCTTTGAATTGTTTTGCGGGTGCAGTTAAAACTCAAAAACTTATTGGAGCTCTATTTCCATTCCATTTCTATTCATGTTAGTGGTGGTGGTAAGTTAATACGTTATTTGTCACAGTTATAAGCACTACTCAATAGTATTTACTTGAAAATTCATTGTCCACTAGACGAACCACGAAGGTAAGTCTTGCGTATGGTATGTTCAGTTGTGTGAAAGTATTGTGCGTTACAACTACTATTAAGAATATCACAAAGAAAATTTTAAATAACATGACTTGATTTTGTTGCTTCTTTTTCAATTCAAACAGTTGAGGGGAGTGGTTACTATGGCATTGAATCCCCTTTACCGCATTTAACAACTCGACTTTATTTTAGTAGTTTGAATGTTAGTTGTTAAAATCAATAGTTTAACAATCGTGTAGTTTATGGCTCGCTCACCATTTGTGCTCAAGCACACCACTAGTTTCAATTTGTAGCAGTAGATTACTGGAAAGATTACATTAAGTCATTATGTGGTAAATAGCTACCATTTCCTTAACTTATAAAATTTTATAAGTTTTAGAGAAGAATGCAGTCTTGCACAGCACTCTTTGAAGTACTATAGCCATTCTTCTAGGTGTATTATTTGGTTTAGATTGACAGAGTCGATTCAACCAGCCAAATTGCAAAGCTGTATCAAACTTTAAGATTTACCTGTTCAGTTTACAAAAAAAGAAGCTATTGTAAACTAAACTACTCAAACTTATTTGTTTTGTTTTGTATTATGAAAGATATTTTCCAAGTAGTTGGGTCTAGCATTGGGCGTACTCCGGTATTTAAGTCACGGTACTGTATTTACTGAATTGTGCTATGCACCAAGACACCACTGTGAAGTTTGACCTTCCTGCATACTGTGAAGTTAGAGACCCTTTACCTTTGTACCTGACCTTTGTCCTCTACTTTTCTATATAATAATACACTTTTCTGCCAGTAACGATGTTGGTGTGTATTCATGAATAATTCATGAGCTGAGTTAGGTTAGTGTTGTCGCTAGCGACGACAGAGTGTGTATTCAACAAGTAGGTCAAGAAAAGTAAGTGAGAAAGAAGACGGCGGTGTGTGTGTGTGTGTGTGAGTTCGTGAATAAAAACATTAACAGAGCCAAGTTGGTACAGTGTCATCTGTAACAACCACTGCAATGGTGGTGTGTGTATTTATGAATAAAGCTTAAAGTGAGCTTGGTAAAGCATCATTATTACCAGTGACGATGATAGGGACGATGAGGAGGATGACGACGGGTTTGTGTGCATTCAAGTAAGTGAGAAAAAAAAGAAGAAGACTGATGTAGTGATAGAGGATAATCAATGAATACATTACGCTATATAAATTGCTGAAGTTAGTACATTTAGCGCTACTGTGTGGTGGTGTATTTGTTAAGTTAATTAAATACAATTAGAATGTGATTGACTCTCCACTTCACTCCATACTCTGAGGAAATCCCTGGTTCATTTGCTTTATCAATGTTGGCACTTTACGCTAGAATCACTTTTGTAGCTATCTTTACGGTAAGCAAAAAAGATACATAACGTGTCACTCAGTTCATCAGGTCAAAGGTCATAGGTACATAGTGGAACTCATTTTATTCATATCGAGTGCGATAATTTGTGCATGCACAGTATACAGAATTGCAGCTGTATCTAGCTAGATTTAGTTAGTCAATGCAGTCAGGAAACAACTTCCCAAGCAGTACGATACGAAAACACCAGTATGGAAGATGTTTCAACTTACTCACTGATGAAAGTGGTTACAGCAATCAACTGAAGAATCCAGTTTGCTGAATTATTGGGTACTCATTGGAGTAGAAGCTGACAAGAGTTGAAGTTAATGTCCCGTTAAAAAAATAAACATCCGATTATTTTCAGTGAAGTAAGGTTAGATGTGGAAAAAATATGGGCGTGAGATAATAAAAAACATTATTATGAAAATCAATAGGACCTAAATGTTTTTTTTTCCAGTACTGTGCACAATACGAAAAACAACAACAAAAACAACAACAACAACAACATTGTCCAACTATACTTAATATCTTTAATCTTTTGTATTTGACTTCTTTGTCCATTCCTGTGTGTCCATTAGATCAACTGATAGAGCTGCACCGTGGCCAGGGTAAGGATATCTACTGGAGAGACTCCTACATCTGTCCCACTGAGGAGGAATACATGACCATGGTCAGACAAAGTAGGTAGGCGTGATCAAACTAGGTGGGCGTGGTCAAACTAAGTGGGTGTGGTCGGACTAGTTACATGTAGGTGTGGTCAGACTAACTGGGTAGGTGCGGTCAGACTAGGTCAGGCTAATTTTGGGGGAGGGGAGGTAGTAGGTATGGGCAGACCAGGCAGGTGTGGTCATGCTAACTGGGTAAGGCGTGGGCACGCCAACTATGGGCGTGGCCATTCCCACCAGGTGGGCATGGTCGTACTAACAGGTGAGTGTGGCCATATAACTAGGTAGCTATTTACCTGGCATAGTGACTAGGTGAGTGTGTGTTGACTAACTAGGTGGGTGTGGTCATGGATTGTTGGCTTTATAAGTGTGACATTTGCTGGGATTATCTTGCTTGTAATTTTTTTTGTTAAAGGATCCTATAGACTATCTAGACCTCTACCCGTGACTCTAGAAATGATTAGTGATCATGTAGCTTAGATTGTGGTATATAAGAGAGTTGCATAAAAGGCTACCTAAATTGGTTTCTTGATGTGATAGGTTGTTGGTGAACATGTACTGTCTGTTATCTCTGGTCTGAGTTGTTTTGCCGCTGCAAGGTTGATCCTACGATTAGAATATACAGTGGAAGGTGTGCAAATAAGTACATGTACTGACTGGGAAGAGTTGTGTCTGTATGGATTGTGACTTGTGTTGTTGTTGTTGTTGAGTGATGTAATAAACTTAAGTATACTAGCGAGTATACGTATGTTTAGTCACCTGCTTTTAGCTACTATGTAGTTGTTTAATTGCCTTTGTTTCTTAATTCGCCTTCGATTTAATCACCTTCTAGTGAATGTGATGACACTTTACCCATTCAATTTTAGAGACACTTTACCAACCATATTCAGTTCACAAATTAATCTTGAATACACTCACTGTCGGTTGTCATTGTTACTGACACACAAGCGTATTAGTATATAGACTACCAAGTTCCCTGCCACACAGTGGCGCATGACGTACTAACTTTTGCAAATTAGGAGTGCAGTAGTGTAAGGCACTGTTATCCATGGTTTCACTTTCCTGCTGTCTTTCTTCCTGACCTATCCCAGTTTTTCTGACTCTTCTTTTCACCTCCTGGGTTCTTTTTTCCCTTGTCTATCTCTCCTGCTCCCCAGTATCTCTGTCCTTTCTGTGTATTTTCTTCATTGAAGTGGTTACATCAGTCAGCCTTTTCTCACCTGATACTTGTGTTCTCCTGCTTCTCTGCCTTTCTCGTATCCATGATTTGTGGTGTATTATAATTAGCTACTATAGGTGTATATTCTTTCCTAACTCAGTTCAGCAAATGAATTATTTATTACAAACACCCAGTGTTCAGGTTTATAAGGCGAAGGATGGACATGGTAAGAAAGGAAATAAGAAAAGAAAGACAAAAAGAAAGAAGCAATACAAAAATGTTATGTAAATGTACTCCACGATTATAAGCTGTTAGTTCCTTGGTAAGTGTGCACGCCTGTGAAAGTTGATGGCCGTGGATTCGAACTCGATGTACATGTTTTTTGCTTTCTTTTTTTTATGGAGCAGGGATAATTTAATGTTTTTCTCATTCAAGTAATGATGATGCTTTACCAACTCCACTCAGCTCATGAGTAACGGTATCATGAATAATCTGGTTCAAGAGAAAGCAATGGCAGGCTGGGCAAAGTTCTTCTTTTCTTTCCTTCCCCCCCCCCCCCCCCCCCCCCCCCCCCCTGTATACAGATGGTATACAGTTACATTACATTGCTATGGCAATGTGACAGGTGCTAGGCTGGATGTTGGGATTTCCCCTAACTTTCACATCCCTTCACACCACTCAGTGAGGGGGAGGGGTGAGAGCTTACGGCTTAGCACCACTGGCAAATTATACACGCATAGAGCATGGCTTGGAGAGGAGGCTGGGAGTTCTGTTGCTATGTATTGCCTTATCTAGTGTGGTCCCTACTTCTTGTGTTGTTATCAACTAGTGACTGTCATTGACTCTAGTCATTATATTTATTCCTAATTTCACACAATAGATTATTTTTAGGCTGCTATGTATGTGCAGTAGGTGTGATTAAAGGCTACGAGAGTAACACAGCTGTTTTACACTTATTTATTACTGTTGTTTTCTGCACTATTCCAACTATATTATCAATATTGAGCGCTAAAACTGGTATCTTTGTAATTGTAGTTTTTTATTCATTGCCATTTTTTTAACTTGAAATTGTCCATTGCTATGTATATCAGAAAGCTCAGGCCTTGTACTACCTGAACTATGTACTTGTTTTACTACTGGGGAGAATAGTGGTTAACTTTTTTTAAGGTATCTACTGGACTTCATTAAAATGAAGGTTAGAAGTTTCAGATGGTTCACAAGTAAGACATGCTTTTTATATGTGATTAGCAGCAAGCTAGATTTATGATTTCCCAGTACATAAACTTGCTCCTTCTTTATTAGTGGGTGTTGGCTGTGTCCAAAGTCAACTTCTCATAAATATGATGAATGACAGGAAGTTATAGTTTATTGACATCACTACCTTTCCTGTCTTGTCATGTAATCTTTGTGTCATACCTTATTTGGCAAAGCTGTTGCTTGTGTGTTGGAGATTTTTCCCCCTATCTGAAAGTGGCTAAACTGCCTGCAGACGGTATCACTAAATTAATCTGACTTATTAAAGAAGATTTTGACCAGGACTAGGTAAGAAATACAATAGCTTAAGTATGCCTATTGTCAGTAAGCCAGACACTGAATTTTGTTTATCTGCAAATTTAGAAACTTCTAGAATTATATTTGGATAGCTATTGTCATGGCTGAGGGTGTTGTACAAGAAGGGAAGACTTTGAAGGAGTTGGAGAAGGAGATCACTTGCTCTGTCTGCCAGGAGCACTACACAGAGCCTAAGGTCCTCCCTTGCCTCCACTACTACTGCAAGGAGTGTGTCCTCAGATTGGCCCTCAGGACAGCCTCCAACAAGCCCTTCTCTTGCCCAGAGTGTCGCAAGGAGACCACCCTCCCCGAGGGAGGTGTAGAGGAACTCAGAACTGCCTTCTTTATCAACCGCTTGAAGTCCAATTTCTCTGCTCTAGAGCGAGTTCATGGCAAGATAGAGGTAAGATGTGAAGGATGCAACTCTGGGAGCAAAGCTGAAGCTTTCTGTCTTCACTGTGCTGTCTTAATCTGCAAAGATTGCGTTTTATCTCACACGAAATTGAAAGTGTTTTCTTCTCATGAAGTAGCTTCTCTAGAATATTTGAAGCAAGGTCGAGCTAAACAGATAGCAGTAGCAGAGCCAGCCACTAAGAAGTGCAGCATTCATGAAGAGCCACTTCTCATCTACTGCTACGATTGTGACTCTCTCATCTGTCGTGACTGCACTGTGATAGATCACAGAGATCACAAGTTCCAGTTCAGTAAATTGGAAGCTCCAGCTATAAAGGAGAGCCTTTTAGAAGCACTAGCCCCTTTTCAAGAAATAACGACTAAGTTAAGTAATGCTGTAAAAGATGTTTGTACAACTAAACACGAAGTAGAAGCTCAGTCAGCATCTATACTTGGTAGCATAGAAACTTCTTTTCAACGACTATTCGGCATTTTAGAGAAGCGAAAAAAGGAACTTGAAGAAGAAGTTTCTAATAAATTACATGATAAGGTAAAAAAGTTGTCAGCACAGGAAAAGGAGCTATCTCTAGACATTGCAAAGGTCCAGAGTATTGTAGAGTACACGGAGAGGTTCGTAGGTCACTGTTCAGACAATGAGGTAATGAGCATGCACACTGATATCAGGAGACAGATAAAGAGAGAGATAGAAGAACACAGCAAGCCAGAGACGAGCTTAGAGCCAGTAGAGGAGGTAGACATGGGTGTAGAGGTGAGGTGTGAGGAGGAACTACAGCAGCTCTGTCAGACCAAGGCCAAGATCACTCAGCTAGGTGCAGATCCAGCCCTGTGCACAGTTACAGGAGAGGGGGCTGAGTCATCAAAGGTCCATCAAACTGTCGAGTTAACCTTGACTACTAGACTATCCAACAACAAGACCACTAGATGCAGTACTGAAGTAGTCAGTGAGTTAAAGTCTCTATACAATGGATCAGTCATGAAGTGTAATGTAGACCAATCAGGACCTGGGGAATATCGTATCCAGTACACACCCACTGTGCGTGGACGTCATGAACTGACTGTGTCAGTAGACGGGCAACAAGTAGCAGGTAGTCCCTTCCCTGTGTTTGTCTCCATCTCTCCTACTCAGCTAGGCAAGCATGTCAAAGTGTGGGTTAATATAAAGAGACCTTGTGGCATCACTACCAACTCTGAGAATAATGTGATAGTTGTTGGAGATAAACGAAATATTGTTATGTTTGATAAAACAGGAGAAAAGAAGATATTGGTCACACATTCTGAAAGCCAACTCACTGAATTAGAAGGTATTGCTACTGACAGTGAAGACAATATTTATTGTACTGATCGTGAAAGTAATAAGATAATGAAATGTGACAAGAATGGAGGCAATGTTCAGGTGTATGAGGTCCAGCAGGTAGCAGGTCCAGGATACAAGGGCGTGGCAGTAGTAGGAGATGAAGTGAGGCTGTGTGAGCGATTCAATAAAGGTACTATTATGATATACGACAGAGAACTCAAGTACAAGAGATGTATTCAATGTAGCCGTAAGAAGAGTTTCTTAAATGTGTCCTGTGATGTCCATGGCAACCTCTACTTCATCAGTGATAAAGTTCTAGTTTTCAGTAATGACGGTGTCTTCCTACGATCCTTTGGTTGTGATAGTAATGGAGTGAACAGATTACGAAGTCCTTACTGTGTGTGTGTATCTGGTTGCTATGTGTATGTCACTACTCATGGAGGCAATAATGTGTCAGTGTTCACTACTTCAGGAGATTATGTCACATCATTTGGTCAGCGTGGTCGTGGTGTAGGTGACTTCTATGGTCCATATGGTGTGTGTGTAGATAAAGATGGATTTGTGCATGTAGCTGATTTAATCAATAACAGAATTCAGAGTTTTTAATATTTATGTATTTATTTTTATTCGATGAATTTGTAAGTCCTCATACAATAAAGTTGTACCTAATAATTTAACTCGATCATCTATCCATAGTCATAAATAGAATATTATCAGGTGTTAGTTTTATTTACTTGCGAGCATTGTCCCTGGGAAATGAGAGTATGAAGAGTATGATGGAACAGCCGCAAAAAAACCCAACAAAAATAGACAATATAACACGTTATCGATAAGTGTACACGCACATATGTATTAGTATATTTATAGATGAAGCCCTGTAAATCAGATGTAATGCATTTCGTCTTATTGGGAGGTACGTTTAGAATGCTTGTGTCAAAAGGATTGCAGGAATCATTGTGTCTGTATGTCTTATCACTCTCCCTCATATCTCCCGAAGGTTATAGTTGCCATCCAAGCATTCAAAGGGGAATCTATAGCATCATTCAGAACTGTCTCGCTTTACACACCAACTATGTATTGTTGAATTGGTTAACATTTGGATCTGCCTAATTTGGCAAGAAAGCAGTATTCCAACACCAGCATGTATGCATTACATTATAGCAAGTACTTTTAATCACTCCCAGTGCAGTCTGGCTTATAATACTGCAACCACAATATTGCCATAGCCCTTCATAGAGTAAGCTTACTTTAGCTTCAGCCTTCTTCAGGGGAAGAAGAATTGCTTTAACACATTCAATTGGCTCTTCTTCCTTCAAACTATTAAATTAACAACTAGTCAACTTTTCTGCACTCATCAGCTTGCAAACTCAAGTAGCGTCTTTGGCAAAGATGTTTGAAAAATGATTCTTCAACCCACTGGTAGTCTGTCCAAGTTGAGTTGGCACGACCACAAGAGCGGTAAATGAGGAATGCATTTAGTACTAAGCCGGAAGCAATTTAGCCATGTAAATCTAAGGGGCGGATACAAAGGTATGCATTAATTCTGTAACTTTTTGTGGAGTATTTTCGGGCGCTGTTCAGGTCATCTCGTCGGTTTCAACTATATTATGTTTCATACGCGCAGATAATGTACAGCAGATGGAAAACGCAAACTGGTGAGGCGTTCTTCTAAAGAGACAAGAGTAAAAGCAGTCGACTCTACCTACTGTGTCCCAAGAAATATTTTGAAATTCACAGGATTCAGCAGTACAGTACTGTTAACTTGTAGCTAAAGTTATTAGGCTTTCTTGTTAATAAAATTATCAATGGTTTCATTTATTTATAAAATATATGTTGAAAACTGATGAGGTGAATAGAATATAAATAAACACAAATACAAAATATAGTTGTGATCCAAGTTGAAGGTGGAGTGCAGCCCGAGTTGGTCTGAATTCTCATGATCAACTCATCTAATAGAAGAAAAAGAAATTGGCATAAACACAGCTGACCAACACACAATTTAAATAACAGAAAGCTTAACTGTGGCTGTTTACAAGTTGCTAGCTAAATGATAGCTATATAACTCTGAAATATATACTGGCTATTGGCATCTATTATTGAACAAGTAGACAAACATACTTACCAACATTCTATCAGATGATCCTGTACCCTCTGCGACAACAGGACACTCTGCCTATACTGTTTCAACACTTGCAACTTAAGATTATCACAATACAAAGCTAGAAAGAAGCTGCTCATTGTTTACAAAATGCTTAATGAAGACCGTCCGCATGATCAATTGAACCGTGCCGCATGACTAAAGGTGGGTGCGTTTTGAGCGGGAAACCTGTGATTTTTTCTATTCCCATAGACTTTTGCATTGAGTTTTGGAATAGCACTTTCTCTCCGGTTTTGGAGTATACTGAAGATATATTTTTAACATCTTCGGCGTGAACTTTCTAATGATACAAACCCCAGATGCGTAGCTGCTTCCGTCAAAATTTATTCAAGTTTTTTTTCTGGCCAACTCACCTTGGACAGACAATACCTGTCACCTGATTGCTTCAATAAAATTAGTTAGAGCATCTGTACATGTTCATCAGTACCAACTCTGAGAATAACGTGATAGTTTTTGAAAAAGATGAAATATTGTTTTGTTTGATATAACAGGAGAGAAGAATGTTTTTTTTTTGTCAAACAGTCTGAATTTAACTCATTAGATAGTATATTGCTATTGACAGTGAAGACAATATTTATTATACTGATCTTTCTAGTAATAAGATAATGAAGTGTGACAAGAAAGGAGGTAATGTTCAGGTGTATGAAGTCCAGCAGGTAGCAGATCCAGGACACAGGGGCGTGGCAGTAGTAGGTGATGAAGTGAGGCTGTGTGAGCAGAAGAATATTGGTACTATTATGATATACGACAGAGAACTCAAAGTACAAGAGACACATTCAACATGACAGTGCCTTTCCTCTTGTTTTCTCAAACACTAAGCCGAAATTAAAAAAAAGTGGCAAATAAAGGGTCTTAAATTGTCATCTAGTTGGAGTTCCTCTTCTCTCAAGGGATAAAAGTCCGCCATCTTTGAGATCTGCTGTTGACAGAGTGAATGAATGAATGACAAACAGACTACTATAACCCTCTCGCACATGCGCTCTGTTGGTTAATGGTAACATTCTAGTTTTTAGTAATGACGGTGTCTTTGGTTGTTATTATAATAAGAGTGAATGTGTTCCAGATCCTAACTGTTTGTGTGTATGTGGTTGCTATGTGTATGTCACTGACTGTGAGGGATATAATGTGTCAGTGTTCACTACTTCAGGATATAATGTGTCAGTGTTCACTACTTCAGGAGACTCTGTCACATCATTTGGTCAACGTGGTCGTGGTGTGGGTGACTTCCGTGGTCCACTTGGTGTTTTGATAAGATGTTGTTTTTTTTTGTATGTAGCTAACTGATTTGTCAAGATAAAGAGTTTAATGTTGTTAAACATTTATCTCTTATACAGTGAAGTTGTTTAGAATACATTCTCATATAGATAGATGGTACTGTATATATAACCTGTCATTGTGCTTATTTCGTTAATCCTCAGCACTAATGTTTGAGAGGATTATAGTACTCAGTTTGTCTGTCAGTCAGTCATCAAACAGATCTGAAGATGGCAGCTCCCAAGCATCGAAACAAGCATCTAATTAAGTCACTTTGATGTGCAAAAAAAGTTTTGTTTTGACTTAGTGTTTTTTTTAACCATGTGATCATTAACTTTTGTGCGAGCGTAATCGTATGAGCAAATCATTTCTTGCTTCCCAAGGTAGTTTGCTTAATGCTGTGATCTTGGAGGAGTAAGATTACGATATGTACTACGGAAAGCCACACATGCATACAATTACAAGGAAGTGAAAAGAGTGCATTCCATAATTAGTGACGCTGGTAGCAGCGTGGTAAACCCGTCAAGGTGCAGGATTGTAATTGGTATAGAGGAGTTTTCCTGAGCAAACACAAACATGTGCTGTTTGGATCGACCTGCCTTGTTCACACTACATGGCGAGGTCATGTGTCTCATTGCTAGTTTAGTAGGGTGGTGATGGACGTGACATAGTGTAGAAGACGTGGTACATTAGAGATGAATGATTAATAAATATAACTGTTGCTTGCCCTGAAACCGTGCAGGTATGAAAGCACATTATAAATAAACAAGCAAAGATTCATTAACATACTTAGTACTAGTGATGTGCTTGAGCACAAATGGCGAGTGAGCCTAAAACTACACTTACGTATGTCATTTTTGTACTTTGACCCTGGCGTTTTTGTTGTTAGTTCGGTGGTCGACCCCATTTCAAACTCACTGAATGAAATCCTTCGGTGTATCGATCATTACCCGTATCACCTTAGAAATTGAATTGTTCATCATTTTGAATTCTTTTGGGGGTGCAGTTAAAACTTGAAACCTACCGGAGTTCCATTTCTATTCGACTTAGTGATGGTGGTCATTCAATGTGCTCTTTGTCACAGTTATAAGCCGTACACAACAGTATTTACTTGAAAATTTATTGTCCACTAGACTAACCATGAAGGTAAGTCTTCTGTAGGTATGTCCAGTTGTGTGAAAGTATTGTGCCTTACAGCTTCTACTTAGCTAAAGAATATCACAAAGAAAACATTATTGTTTTGATGCTTTTTTTTTTTTCAATTCAAACAGTTGCAGGAGTGGTTACTATGGCATTTAAATCCCTTTACAGTATAAACGTAATTTAAAAACTAGACATTATTTTTAGTAGCTTTTGAGTGTTAGAAGTTAAAATCAATCATTTTAACAATGGATAGTGTCTCGCTTGCTTCGTTCGCTCTCCAATAAAACTGATGGAACTGAACACTGCATCATGCTAGGAGATACTGATCTGATCTCCAGGAAACACGACACTGTTTTAATTGGTATTACGTAATCAAGTCTCTCCCTGGGTATTACTTTGCTCCTATCAGGGACGGAGCCAGCATTAATGATAGGGAGGGGCCCAAGTACATTAGTTCAAGGCTTACAAAATTTATTCAAATATTAATTATTGATTATAAATGATTTTTTTTTATTAATTTATGAATGAAGAGCATAACTTAGCATGCAGTTGTTCTGTGGACTGGATTGTATTGGCACATTGTACATTATAATTGGTTGGGAGGGCAGGTCATGGCACCCTCAACCCCCCCTCCTCCTCCCGTCCCCCATAATCCTCCCCTGTCTATCTTTCTTCAGCAGTAGGCGTTGCAGAGTTGAAGGTACTCAGAAATGACTGGGCTCCTTCACAGCAATTCCTTTCCTTGCTCCACAAGGATGCAAGTGAGGTGATATCACACCAAGGATAGCATGCAAAGACATGATAGTACCCCACCAGGCCCCAGCTCAGCTTCAGCAGCGTGTATGTTACATACATATTCATGGATTTTTGGATGGATTTTTTGGCCTCAAATTTTAATCAATATCGCATTGTCAGGTTTTCATGAAGAAAGAAGCGAGGCTCACATCACACATTCAACCTTAGACATTTGTTGCCAACCTTTGCTGCAGCAACATTTCATAGCTTTCGCATGCACCAGATGCTTCAGTAGATAGGGAGCAGAAATGACGTAGTATCAAAGAAATGCGTGTTAGACGGAGTGTGAAGATGTTATATTAGTTCCAGTCACTATTACCAGCAGATGACTCGCTTCACATTATGTGCGGTTATTGTTCGACACAGCATAATATAATGAGGTGCTAATGGAAGGAAGTGTTTAATAGTTTGGCAACTGCAGAGGGTCTGCTTAGCATGAACTTCACTGGAAGATGAGGATTTTGGAAACTCAGATGTTAATGATCAGTGACCATATGTACATATTTTATAAATATACATCACTCGTCATCAGCTTTTTCTTCAGTGGTTTGGTCCTACAGCATAAAGACAACTAACTGATACCAATTTTAGTGCTTTTTAATTACCAAATTTATCAGAAATTTTAGTATGTTATAGAGCACATTTTTCTGTATAGGATACATTATAGAAGTCTTTTATAGCATGATCAAGCCATAAAATGCCTGTAATATGTGGCTAATAGTTAAAGTTGGTTTATTTACATTGACCTTTATGGCATACCTGGTTAAAGCTTGACTGCCGCTTGCGTGTTAATTGCTTTTTTTCCTACCTGAGGTGGCCTTATTGTCTGCAGAGACTATTAGAAAATTAAGGGAAAATTCTAGGTAAGTAATGCCATATATCTAGCCATTTTATTTTAGTGTCAGTAAGCCAGATCTTGCATATTTATATTTTTTAATCTACAAGTACTAGTTGTTATCATGGCTGAGAGTGTCATACAAAAAGGCAAGACTTTGAAGGAGTTGGAGAAGGAGATCACTTGCTCTGTCTGCCAGGAGCACTACACAGAGCCTAAGGTCCTCCCTTGCCTCCACTACTACTGCAAGGAGTGTGTCCTCAGACTGGCCCTCAGGACAGCCTCCAACAAGCCCTTCTCTTGCCCGGAGTGTCGCAAGGAGACCACCCTCCGAGGGAGGTGTAGAGGAACTCAGAACTGCCTAGTTAGGTATGATTGCCACCAATTGGCACCCATTGTCTGCCAATTAACCCCAATTTGCACCTTTGGGCATATTTGGCCTCCACTCCAGCCCAATCCTACCACCACATTTTTACTGACCTCTACCTCTTCTCCTGACCCTCTGCTCCCTCGTTAATCCCCTGCTAATGATGTTACTGGAAATGCTCTTATCAACACTTATCCAACTACAACCATCCAATACCGACACATACACATGAGAACAACAAATGTTTATTGTCAACTTGCGTGCTCCCGCAGTCTCAGAGGTCCCCAGTCTCTATCAGGAGTCTTGCCCTTGAGTTGCCGCCAGCCGTGTCGAGATTGCCGCGAGGTGATGCCGTGGCGTCTTGATATACAACTGATAGGCATCACTTTTCCACCTTCCCAACATCTTGATAGTGGAGTCTTCCACACCTGCCCTCGCCGCTGTTGTAGCTGCTCCACTGCGGAAACTGTGTCCTGAGTATGATGATCCATCTATACCCCTTGCTTGGAGGGTTTCCCTCACCTGTGAGACGAAGTGAGGCTTCGTGAGAGGTTTTCCCTCCTTGAATCGAAACAATGGACCTGGGCCAGCTCCTCTTGCCCTCAAATAGCCTAACGTGGCCGCTACTGGGCAAATTCTGTCGCCCGTCCTTCCAACCACTATGTCCACACCTTTTTTAAATGGATCTGTCTTGGAGCTTTCAACCTGGCTCTCACCATGGTGGGGTCCTTCAGATTGTCCACTGCAATGTCCTCGAAGGTAAGGTGGACCGCCTTGTCGAAGCTAGTGTCTGTTGGTATTGTTACCTCTCCCGATCTCAGGAACCCAAAGAAACACAATGACGCTGCCGCCCACAGCATCACACCATCATGCTGGATCTAGCCAGGCCTTACGCAGCATGAGCAACAGATCCGGGGTGATCGGATGCCGTGGCCTGCGCTATCCATCCCTCGCCTGCGTCCTCTTCACGCCCCTTACTACCAAGTCCAGCTTAGACATGGCACTCATGGATCCCCTTTACCCTCCGTAATTTGTAGATTTCTCACTGCCGCCAAATAACATTTTATCGATGATGCAGCCAGGCCGCTCTTGGCCAGGAATGCTACATAGTGACACAACAACTGTTCATTAGTGGGCATGGGGGTGACCTTGTGCAGGGTGCAAAAGTTCAAATATCGTTTCTTTGCTGACGAGTAGCTTCTCCGCGTAGAGTCGGCTAAGGCCTGTCCAACGTAGAAGTCCACGACTCGACCCAGTCCTTCCGTGTCCAGTCGGGTTCCCTCAGCAGCAGGGTGTCCAGAAGGCTGGCTGGTATTGGTGACCCTTGTTGCTGAGCCTGCGGACAACACATTCGGAAACGTGACAGGTTATTCCTTGACAGGGCATCTACTGCCACATTGAGCGCACCCTGGATGTGAGAGGCCCTTACCGAGAACTGATTCATGGCCATCAGGTATGCCAGGCACCGTCTGAGTTGCATGGCCTGCCCATTTTTCGCTGAGCCGGAATTTACTATGGCTACTGCTGCTGTATTGTCACAGTAGGCAAGCACATACTTCCCTCTCCACTCCTGTCCCCAGATTGCCGCTGCAATCGCAATGGCGGCCAGCTCCTTCACCATGATGTGCATGTCCTTGATAGACCCTGACCATGGTAGCATGAACCACGCCTCCTCCATGAAAGCGCCACAGCCCCAGCTTCCGGACGCGTCCGACGTAATGTTCACCTGGTGTGATGTGCCAGGCCCTGCTAACATCATTGCTGACCCATTCCAGCCTGCTGCATAGGTATGCCACCACTCGATATCTACCCTGGCTTCCCGATTCAGCCTCACGAATTGGTCCAGGCGTTTGGTTACCGCTGCCGCCTCAATTAGACGGCGTATTTAGGATCTGCCAGGCCTGACTGCCCGCGCCGCATGGGACATGGAGCCAATTAGTGAGAGCAGCTCCCGCTTCCTGCACGCCTTCCTTCCCCGCCAGGACTTCAACACAGTCCTCAAGCTCGCTAGCTTCTCCTGCGGCAGTCTCACCTCTAGCGCTATAGTGTCTAGTTCTAGCCCCAAATTAAACCCAATTCGGAACCCCTCTGACACTCCTCACACAATATACGCCACAAATTCCCGGTCTGGGTGTCCCCTACGACTAGCTTGGGTACTCTAGCTGCCCTACTGCACAGTTGTTCCCCCCTTTATTTACACTGACTCTATTCCTGACCACCCTTTACCTAGAGCCGTGCTTCTTATCAACCCACACCACTGTTTATTTATTATAATTATTTATACTCATCTTTTTCTGGCTCTATCGGCATTCCCACTTGCTGACATACTGCCTTCATCACTGCTGCGTTTCTTGCACATTCCATCCCCCCAGGCCGTCCAGCAGTGATAAAGTCGTCAATATAGTAGTCCAACCATGCGACACCATGCTGCTCCATGATCCATGCAATCGCATCTCCCACTGCTGAGAATATCAGTGGAGCTGACCTAAGGCCAAATGGAAGCACGGCATCAACATAGGTATCGCCTTGCCAACGCATTCCTAGTAGTCGCCTGTCCTCGGGGTGCACCGGGATATTGCGATACGCCTGTCTGACGTCCATTTTTGCGAGCAGCGTTCCTCTTCCCCATCGCAAAACTCTCTGCACCACCTCATCCACCGAGACGTAGCTTAGTGATGCCAGCTCCTTCTCTATCCCATCATTCACGCTGTGCCCCAGTGGAGAGGAGAGGATCAGCCTCCATCTGTTTATTCCACTCTTTTTTGGGATGACCCCAAATGGGCTGGTGTGAACGGGTGTTAACACTTCAGCTCGTTTCACTTGCATCAGTCTGCCCAGCTCCCTCTCTTTCTGGATGTATCCTGTCCAAGCTGATCTACCATAACATTTTGCAGGGAGATATCAATACCGGGACCAGTTGCTAAGCCTGGATGCATACAGGGAGCAGGGGCAGCAATAAAATGCCGCAAGAGCTGAGCAAGATTATTACCCCACTGTCTAGTGCTATCCTGAAGGAACAGCTGAGGAGACACCCAGACCGGGAATTTGCGGCGTATATTGTGCGAGGAGTGTCAGAGGGGTTCCGAATTGGGTTTAATTCCGGCTTGGTCTCCTTGAAGCAACGTTCGGGGAATATGCCGTCAGCAGATGAACATCCTGAGGTGGTGGTACTCTAGCTGCCCTACTGCACAGTTGTTCCCCCCTTTATTTACACTGTCCCTATTCCTGACCACCCTTTACCTAGAGCCGTGCTTCTTATCAACCCACACCACTGTTTATTTATTATAATTATTTATACTCATTATTGTTTCTATTAATACTATTCTATCTCCTGTAGATTATATTATATGTATCTCAATACTGCAAACATTCTCAATATGAACAACCATGCCAACAGATTGTTCCATGACAGTTCCAGCTGCTCTCTCCTGCACCCACTCCTACTCTTCCTGTCTGGGGTGTTTGTTCCCTGCCTTGCACTTTGTCACGGGGTGTGGTTCCCCACATCTGCTGTACATGTGGGCGAACTTGCAGTCCCTGCCATACCTGCAGTCCCCATTGAACCTGTTGTATTTCTGGCACACCTCCTGGTTTGCTCCTCTTGCCGGTGACCCTGGCCACGTGCATTTTCTTGTCGCCCTTGACGGACATGCTGTGGCTGTGTGCTCCAGCGACCGACACACCGAACACCAGTTCTCGGCGTTGATGTTCTGGCCGAAGAAACACACTGAGTACAAGGAGGGGTCTACCTTGGCCCAGGACTGCTCCCGTGCTCCCGCCATTTCCTGGCGGAAAGCCTGATCGTACACCACCCATGATGGCCAGCGATAGGTTTGGCTTGCCTTTGCAATGATGGCCTGGTAGGCCATCAGTTCCGGCACCCTCTTGGGCTGAGCTGCTGCCACCACTGCCGTAAATATGCCGAAGCATTGCAGCCAAGTAACCAAGTCCGGAATCGTCTTCCGGGTGGCCATCAAGTCAGTGGCTTGAACCACCACCACCTGTCCCTCTCCTGCCTGCGGAAGGGGGCGACTTTTGCCCTTGGCCGGTGGGAGTTCCCCGAAGTCCACACATTCTCCCGTGCCAATGCGTTCAACCAGCCGCTTGGGGAGAGATGGGAGGCCGGGCCCGATTGATACCAGGCAGGTGCCTGGCTTTGCTGTTGCTGCTGAGTGCTCACTCTGGCTCGCCTCTCCCTCCACGTTTGGCCCTGTCCTGCCGCCGCCTGCACCACCCACCATTGCTCCACAGCTGCTTCCTAGCGACTCGCTCTCTGGCGAAAACGTGTGGACCCCCAGCCTTGCCAGCTCCTCCCCCTGCCGCTCTCCGCCTGCAGCCATGCGAGACAGGATTGAGAGATAGAGGAATATAGAAAGGAGGGAGAGAGAGAGGGTGGTAATCGTAACTGCCTACCCGCTAATCCCTGTCATTATCTAACTGCTTAATTACAAACTTTATTTTTTATTTTTTATTTTTTTAAACATATATATTCTTTGCTAACTAACTCTATGCTGGGGCAGTGTACTGCCCCCACCATGCGGCTGTCCCTATATTTGATGTGTTCTCGATAAACTATACCCCCCTCTACTCGCCCTTCCTTGTCCACCCCCTTCTTATGCATCACTTATCAAGCTTCCATAGGCTCCTCACCCGGCTACCATTGCCATGATCTACTTGCCCTGCCTTGCTGCGGTTTGCATACCTCCCTTCTCATGCCTTGCTTCTGCTTGTTTTGCCTGCATTGCCCCCCATGCTTGCCTTGACCCCTCCTCTTGTCATGCCTTGCCTTGCCTGCTTGTCATGCAGCATACCCTACTTCCACTTGCTTCACCTTCTCTGCGCTTTTTTATTATTTTTTAATGCTTTCACCCCTCCATTAACAATTACTCTGACTTACCCGCTGCTCTACCTCCCGTTGGCAATCCCGCTGATTGTCACACCCGTCGGGTGGAGGGGGAAGTGCTCCTTAACCTCGCTAATTAACGCCCACCACTAGCCTATTGCTGTTATCTAGCCATGATCTTACCATCGTGCGCCCTCGGCGTCTCTTCCGCTGAGCCCCCGCCGCCTTTCCCTGCACTCCCCTGCAGCTTTGTCACCACGCCGTCAATGATGGCTTGAAGCGAAGCTGGGCTAAGCTCGATGCTGCTCTCGTCGCTCCCGTCTGCCATCGCTGTCTTGACTTTCGCTTCTCCCCTGAACAACTCTCAAACGTTCGTATCGATACAACTGGCGCGCTATTCCCCGCTTGTAGGGCTTCTACTTGCTCTCCGCAAGACACAGCACGTTTTACCTGTGGTAGGTTTTGCTGCCTGACCTGGCCATGTGGCCTGTGTTGCGCATGCCTCAGTAACTAGTTTTATTCATTGCGTATCGGTGATCTGGTAGAAGTATATTTCTGCAGATTCTACGGTTGCATTAGTCCCAGGCTTGCCTGGTGATAGCAGCACTTCTGCTACATTGGATACAGAGCCAGAAATTTTACCACAAATGGTGTGTCAAATTATAAATCAAATACACAATCAATAATGTAAAAACAAATGTTTAGGATTACATTTCTGGCACTTCTGGTAATGGTCAGGATTCTATCACTGGCAGTACTAATAATGTTCACTCTTCCTTCGCGGGCAGTCCCAGCAATCCACACATGGTTTGTTTAAAATAATAATAATAATAAATAATAAAAATAAAATATTTATTTAACTCCATTAATATAAATCCTAATGGGGATACGATCATGCCAATAGATATGACCTGATCACGTCTATCAATACTTTACCTCTAAAATGTGTTTGCTTCATCTCTCTTACAAGCTGGACAAACTTGTCTTATCGTATTGGGTCCCTACTCCTTATGTTGTTATCAACAGTGGCTGTCAATGACTTTAGTCATTATATTTATTCCTAGTTTCACATAATAGATTTTTTTAGGCTGCTGTGTATGTGCAGTAGGTGTGATCAAAGGCTCCAATTTCTGTTCCTTAAATAGCGATAAAACGAAAGTAACATACATAGCAGTTTTACACTTATTTATTACTGTTATTTTCTGCACAAACCAGTATCTTTGTTGTTGTCGTCATTTCATTGCCAATTTTTAACTTGAAGGAAATCTTCCATTGCTGCATATATCAGCAAGCTCAGGCCTTGTACTACCTGAACTATGTACCTTTAAAGGTACATATCTACGGACTTCATTAAATAGACATGCCTTTTATATGTAATTACCAGCAAGCTATATTTATGGTTTCCAATCTACACCAATGAATATACTTGAGACACTTGAGGACACTTTACTTGTACATAAACCTGCTCATTCTATATTAAACAGGTTCTCAACAGTATTGGTTTATTCTCATGACCAACTTTAAAAAACAACATTTTGTGCCATGTTCTTTATTCAGCCCACACTTAAAACATCATTTTTAGGGGGTTAAAGATTTTTGTTTGAAATAAATTGTGTGCTTTATTTTAATTGTCATTAAAGTTTCGAGTACTCAAAGGGACTATGAAAAATAAGGTCATAATAAAGTTGAGTGACTCCTTTTCTGAGCAGATATTTGGCGTCCACATTAAATATGACTTGGTAATATCTGCGAAATTGTGGCCCGTCCTTGATTACAACTTGGGACCCAACTATGGGTCCTTGATTATACAAGGGACCCAACTATGGGTCCTTGATTATACAAGGGACCCAACTATGGGTCCTTGATTATACAAGGGACCCAACTATGGGTCCTTGATTATACAAGGGACCCAACTATGGGTCCTTGATTACGACAATGACCCAACTATGGGTCCTTGATTACGACAATGACCCAACTATGGGTCCTTGATTACGACAATGACCCAACTATGGGTCCTTGATTACGACAAGGACCCAACTATGGGTCCTTGATTACGACAAGGACCCAACTATGGGTCCTTGATTACGACAAGGACCCAACTATGGGTCCTTGATTATACAAGGGACCCAACTATGGGTCCTTGATTATACAAGGGACCCAACTATGGGTCCTTGATTACGACAATGACCCAACTATGGGTCCTTGATTACGACAATGACCCAACTATGGGTCCTTGATTACGACAATGACCCAACTATGGGTCCTTGATTACGACAAGGACCCAACTATGGGTCCTTGATTACGACAAGGACCCAACTATGGGTCCTTGATTACGACAAGGACCCAACTATGGGTCCTTGATTATGACAAGGACCCAACTATGGGTCCTTGATTACAACTTGGGACCCAACTGTGGGTCCTTGATGACAACAAGGGACCCAACTATGGAACTTTGATTACAACAACAGTTTCAACTATAAGTCTTTAATTACAACAATGGCCCCAATAATAGGTCCCAAGTTAGAACAATGGTCTTAACTGTAAGAACAAAGATGTTGAGCATTGAGAACAAGGATCATAGAACTATTGGTCCTCGGTTAGAAATTATCCCAACCAACAAGGATCCCTACTATGGGTCCTTGTTAAAATTAGCTTCCCCATTAAGGGTCCAGGGGTCCTAATAAGAACTACAGGCACTTAATTAGAACAAGTGTTTATTGGATCTAATAAGAGAAATAACTTTTATAGCTTATCAATTCCACATAGTAATTCGTCCAAAAATAGAGTTCGATGTATATTAGTGACTAACGGTTAAGAATTATTCAATATTGTTGAGAATGTGTTATTAGTGGGTGTTGGCTGTGTCCTAAGTTTCTAGGACAACTTCTCATAAACATGACAATAACACGAAGTTAGTTTATTCATTGTTGTGAATATCATTACTCTTCCAGTCATGTCATGTGACCTTTGTGTCATACCTTATTTGACTAAGCTGCTGCTTGTGTGTTGGAGATTTTTCACCTATCTGAAAGTGGCTAAATTGCCTGCAGACAGTATCACTAAATTAATCTTACTTCATAAAGGAAGATTTGACTAGGATTAGGTAAGAAATACAATATCTTTTTAAGTATGCCTATTGTCAGTAAGCCAGACACTGATCTGAAATTTTAGGGAGTAAATTCAAATAGCTGTTGTCATGGCTGAGAGTGTTGTACAAGAAGGGAAGACTTTAGAGGAGCTGGAGAAGGAGATCACTTGCTCTGTCTGCCAGGAGCACTACACAGAGCCTAAGGTCCTCCCTTGCCTCCACTACTACTGCAAAGAGTGCGTCCTCAGACTGGCCCCCAGGACAGCCTCCAACAAGCCCTTCTCTTGCCCGGAGTGTTGCAAGGAGACCATCCTCCCCGAGGGAGGTGTAGAGGAACTCAGAACTGCCTTCTTTATCAACCGCTTGAAGTCCAATTTCTCTGCTCTAAAGCGAGTTCACGGCAAGATAGAGGTAAGATGTGAAGGATGCAACTCTGGGAGCAAAGCTGAAGCGTTCTGTTGTCACTGTGCTGTCTTCATCTGCAAAGATTGCGTTTTATCTCACAAGAAATTGAAAGTGTTTTCTTCTCATGAAGTAGCTTCTCTAGAAGATTTGAAGCAAGGTCGAGCTAAACAGATAGCAGTAGCAGAGCCAGCCACTAAGAAGTGCAGCATTCATGAAGAGCCACTTCTCATCTATTGCTACGATTGTGATTCTCTCATCTGTCGTGACTGCACTGTGATAGATCACAGAGATCACAAGTTCCAGTTCAGTAAATTGGAAGCTCCAGCTATAAAGGAGAGCCTTTTAGAAGCACTAGCTCCTTTTCAAGAAATAACGACTAAGTTAAGTAATGCTGTAAAAGATGTTTGTACAACTAAACACGAAGTAGAAGCTCAGTCAGCATCTATACTTGGTAGCATAGAAACTTCTTTTCAACGACTATTCGACATTTTAGAGAGGCGAAAAAAAGAACTTGAAGAGGAAGTGTCGGAGAAAGTACATGATAAGGTAAAGAAGTTGTCAGCACAGGAAAAAGAGCTATCTCTAGACATTGCAAAAGTCCATAGTATTGTAGAGTACACGGAGAGGTTCATAGGTCACTGTTCAGACAATGAGGTAATGAGCATGCACACTGATATCAGGAGACAGATAAAGAGAGAGATAGAAGAACACCGCAAGTCTGGGAGGAGCTTAGAGCCAGTAGAGGAGGCAGACGTGGGTGTAGAGGTGAGGTGTGAGGAGGAACTACAGCAGCTCTATCAGACGAAGGCCAAGGTCACTCAGCTAGGTGTAGACCCAGCCTGGTGTATAGTGTCAGGAGAAGGGGCGGAGTCAGCAGAGGTCCACCAAACAGCCGAGGTAACTTTGACTACTAGACTATCCAACAACAAGACCACTAGACGCAGTACTGAAGTAGTCAGTGAGTTAAAGTCTCTGTACAATGGATCAGTCATGAAGTGTAATGTAGACCAATCAGGACCTGGGGAATATCGTATCCAGTACACACCCACTGTGCGTGGACGTCATGAACTGACTGTGTCAGTAGACGGGCAGCAAGTAGCAGGTAGTCCCTTCCCTGTGTTTGTCTCCATCTCTCCTACTCAGCTAGGCAAGCCTGTCAAAGTGTGGGTTAATATAATGAGACCTCGTGGCATCACTACCAACTCTGAGAATAATGTGATAGTTGTTGGAGATAAACGAAATATTGTTATGTTTGATAAAACAGGAGAAAAGAAGATATTGGTCACACGTTCTGAAAGCCAACTCACTGAATTAGAAGGTATTGCTACTGACAGTGAAGACAATATTTATTGTACTGATTTTAAAAGTAATAAGATAATGAAATGTGACAAGAATGGAAGCAATGTTCAGGTGTATGAGGTTTACCAGGTAGCAGGTCCAGGATACAGTGGTGTGGCAGTAGTAGGAGATGAAGTGATGCTGTGTGAGCGATTCAATAAAGGTAATATTATGATATACGACAGAGAACTCAAATACAAGAGACGTATTCAACGCGACAGTGAGAAGAATTTCCTCCTCGTGTCCTGTGATGTCCATGGCAACCTCTATTGCATCAGTGATAAAGTTCAAGTTTTCAGTAATGACGGTGTCTTCCTACGATCCTTTGGTTGTGATAGTAATGGAGTGAACAGATTACAAAATCCTTACTATGTGTGTGTATCTGGTTGCTATGTGTATGTCACTAACTTTGGATGCCATAATGTGTCAGTGTTCACTACTTCAGGAGATTATGTCACATCATTTGGTCAGCATGGTCGTGGTGTAGGTGACTTCTATGGTCCATATGGTGTGTGTGTAGATAAAGATGGTTTTGTGCATGTAGCTGATTTAATCAATAACAGAATTCAGAATTTTTAATATTCATGTATTTATTTTTATTCGATGAATTTGTAAGTCCTCATACGATAAAGTTGTACCTAATAATTTAACTCGATCATCTATCCATAGTCATAAATAGAATATTATCAGGTGTTAGTTTTATTTACTTGCGAGCATTGTCCCTGGGAAATGAGAGTATGAAGAGTATGATGGAACAGCCGCAAAAACAAAAACAAAAATAGACAATAATAACACGTTATCGATAAGTGTACACACACATATGTATTAGTATATTTATAGAAGAAGCCCTGTAAATCAGATGTAATGCATTTCGTCGTATTGGGCAGTACATTTAGAACGCTTGTGTCAAAAGGATTGCAGGAATCATTGTGTCTGTATGTCTTATCACTCTCCCTCATATCTCCCAAAGTTTATAGTTGCCATCCAAGCATTCAAAGGGTCAACATTTCTGCACTTATCAGCTTGCAAACTCAAGTAGCGTCTTTGGCATAGATATTTGAAAAATGATTTTTCAACCCACTGTAGTCTGTCCAAGTTGAGTTGGCACGATCACAAGCGCGGTAAATGAGGAATGCATTTAGTACTAAACCGGAAGCAATTTAGCCATGTAAATCTAAGGGGCGGATACAATGGTACGCATTAATTCTGTAACTTTTTGTGGAGTTTTTTTCGGGCGCTGTTCAGGTCATCTCGTCGGTTTCAACTATTATTATGTTTCATACACACGATAATGTGCAGCAGATGGAAAACGCAAACTGGTGAGGCGTTCTTCTAAAGAGACAAGAGTAAGCAGTTGACTCTACCTACTGTGTCCCAAGAATTATTTTGAAATTCACAAGATTCAGCAGTACAGTACTGTTAACTTGTAGCTAAAGTTATTAGGCTTTCTTGTTATTAAAATTATCAATGGTTTCATTTATTTATAAAATATATGTTGAAAACTGATGAGGTGAATAGAATATAAATAGACACAAATACAAAATACAGTTGGTTGTGATCCAAGTTGAAGGTGGAGTGCAGCCTGAGTTGGTCTGAATTCTCACGATAAACTCATCTAATAGAAGAAAAAGGAATTGGCATAAACACAGCTGACCAACACACAATTTAAATAACAAAAAGCTTAACTGTGGCTGTTTACAAGTTGCTAGCTAAATGATAGCTATATAACTCTGAAATATATACTGGCTATTGGCATTTGTTATTGAACAAGTAGACAAACATACTTACCAACATTCTATCAGATGATCCTGTACCCTCTGCGACAACAGGACACTCCGCCTATACTGTTTCCACACTCGCAACTTAAGATTATCACAATCCAAAGCTAGAAAGAAGCCGCTCATTGTTTACAAAATGCTTAATGAAGACCGTCCGCATGATCAATTGAACCGTGCCGCATGACTAAAGGTGGGTGCGTTTTGAGCAGGAAACCTGTGATTTTTTCTATTCCCATAGACTTTTGCATTGAGTTTTGGAATAGCACTTTCTCTCCGGTTTTGGAGTATACTGAAGATATATTTTTAACATCTTCGGCGTGAGTTTTCTAATGGTACAAACCCCAGATGCGTAGCCGCTTCCGTCAAAATTTATTCAAGTGTTTTTTCTGGCCAACTCACATTGGACAGACAATACCTGTCACCTGATTGCTTCAATAAATCAGTTAGAGCATCTGTACATGTTCATCAGTACCAACTCTGAGAATAACGTGATAATTTTTGAAATAGATGAAATATTGTTTTGTTTGATATAACAGGAGAGAAGAATTTTTTTTTTGTCAAACAGTCTGAATTTAACTCATTAGATAGTATATTGCTATTGACAGTGAAGACAATATTTATTATACTGATCTTTGTAGTAATAAGATAATGAAGTGTGACAAGAATGGAGGCAATGTTCAAGTGTATAAGGTCCAGCAGGTAGCAGGTCCAGGACACTGGGATGTGGCAGTAGTAGGAGATGAAGTGATGCTGTGTGAGCGATTCAATAAAGGTAATATTATGATATACGACAGAGAACTCAAGTACAAGAGACGTATTTAACACGACAGTGAGAAGAATTTTCTCCTCGTGTCCTGTGATGTCCATGGCAACCTCTACTGCACCAGTGATTGAAATTTTGAATAGTTAAAACCATATGATTACTAGTGATGTCTGGGCCTCTCCGTGACCCAGATCCATCTGAGCCACACACACACCTAGGCACATAGTCACACCTCCCTGGATGCCACAAGAATGAAGACAGAGAACATTGAACTTTCATCCACGCACTTTATCATTCCCCCATTCATTTATTCAATACGTTAAACACCCTTTACCTACTTTGTGTCATCTAAACCCATCGACTTTTTTGTAATGTTGATTCCATTAAGTGCAGTACTTGTATGTGTGTGGGAAGATTATTATTGGCTGCTGCTTTGCATGAATCTTGAGTGAGTATACTCACACTGTCACTGCAGACAGTTCCCTGCAATCTGCTGATAAAAGCAACGTGGACATACTGTCAGGGTAAAGAGGTTGGCCTTGTGGGCGTGTTCAGGCTAAAGTGAGTGGTGATTAGATAGTCTTTCTTGGTCCTTCAATTACTGCTCAAAGTCTGACCTATTTTGCACCGACCATTTTTAGTGAGATTTTTTGATCCCATGAGCAGGTGGTGCTCTTGAGCACAAGTGGCGAATGAATGAGCCAGCCTGGCTAGTTGTAATTTAAACAGCGAACTAGACTTGTAAAACAGCAACTAGACTTGTAAAACAGCAACTAGACTTGTAAAACAGCAACTAGAATTGTAAAACTTAAATCTGATAAGTTGACATTCACTATAATATTAGGTTGGATCTGTACAAATCACATGCTATACTCTTAGTCACTCCGAGTGCATTAGGCAGCTATACATACCTCTACTAGTGGTGATGCCTCCATTGCTGCTGGCTCATGAAATCGCATCTTTTATACCACTCTCCTACTCACAGAGTTGAATTCCTGGCATTCCCGAGGGCATGTCTCTCAGGTAACCAGGCCTGACTGGACCTGTTGATGACTTGCTCTATTATGGCCTCTTGTCACATCGCTGCACGCTTCCAACTAACTTGTTGTCGTGACTACGAGACAGGTCATGCACTGTCATATGACCCATCGCATGGCTCTTGAACTAAGCTAATTATCAATTATGGTTGACCACAAGGAAACTTTTTATGCCTTTTGGAGAAGAGTCGGAAAAGGTTTTAAGAAGCTTAATAGATTATTGTTACTAAGTGGGCAGTGTGCATTGGGTATAAGTGCTGAGGATCATATGGAATGGAATAATTTGCGAGTTGAATTTTGTTTTTCATAAGTTAGTTCTACTTGTCTCCAAGTTTGCAAGTGTGGACTTTACTTTCTATGCATGTGTGCACTAGAGAGTAAGGTCATCTTGTCTGAATATTAGGAGAGACAGTGGATGCACGTGCCTCAATGTGTGACAGAATTTACAAACACTACAGAGTAGTTGTATTGTAAATTTATATCACCAAATATCTTGTCTTTGACTTTGTTTGACAGTTTGTTACAATATTAATGTTCAAGTGTAGTTTTTTCCTGAGTGGAGACATTTCGAGGACTGTGGGTTGTATTTCCTGTGTATTGGTTATTTGTTATTCTGTAGTATGAACCGGCCTGCCCATGAAAGTGCACTAATGCTCATCACTGTGAAGGTGTCTTATGGCTCCCAAGGTTTGACATTTAGGTCATGCAGTAATAGTTCCCAATTGTTCTGATTTAGCTGAGACACTCATGATATTCTCACATCCTTTTTGGTGCACGCCCGACGGAGGCTTTTGTCCCAACGAACCGGGCTTTTTAGATATGCTCAGTCAGCAAAAATCTCCTGGTCATTAGAAAAGGAGCTTATCCTTTTGTTTGCAAGTGGGCAGCTGAATTTGTTGTGGACTTTTTGCCTTCCCTCTTGAAACTTTTGCCGTCTTTCCTTTCCAATTCCACCTGCTTTTTAACTGCAATAGTCGTTTCCTATCGCCTTCTACTGAGTGTGATGACGCTTTACCCATTCATCTAATGACAATACCTTATTGAACCGTCTCAGCTCATGAATTATTCGTGACTATACACACTGTCATCATTGCCAACAGACAAGCATATTATTATATAGATATGTGTAATAGCTTTTCTATGTCTTGTGCCACTATATGCAATTAAAACTTTAACTGATGTTTTTACTTCTTGGCAAGGAGGACTTTAAAGGTTCCCTTAAGTTTTACTTACATATACCTTTGGTAAAATAGAGAAAGCTACGTCATCCAATTACATTAGTATTACTGCTTGTCTCTATCAGATAAGAAAAATGAATAAAATGTCCTACCAACTGTTCCTTTGGGTTGGGAACTACAATATGTGCTGCAAGTGTCGATTTTTTAAAACAATATATGTGACCGTCTATGGGAAAACCGGGCACAACGCGGCGTGCGTAATATCGAGAAAAGATCGATCGATTTCTTAAAAATGTATTGTTTCAAGCCGACGGAAGGGAACGGTTAGGTCTATTATAGCGGGAACGACTTAAGCTACGACGATAGAACTTGGAGAGCTCAATATCTGGACGCCGACAACTCCGTAAGTGCAACAAAAATTTTTTCGAAGGGTGCCGCGTTGTGCCTGGTTTTCCTATAGACGGTCACATATAATAATTGTATTAGCACACATTCACATATACACTTCATCATCATATAATACTTCAAAGTAATAGCAAATACTGTTAATGACAGCCAACAATTTATGACTGAAAGTTGTGTATGTGCAGGAAACAATGATGCCCTTTACCACTGGTGATTTACTTGTTGCTCTATGTTCTTTTAATTTGTTGTTTGTTGTTGTTTTCGTTTCGAATCTTCATCATAGTTTTTATTTTATTTTTTTAAATTTTACTCTGAAGTACCGTAACACTGACTTGTGTGTGTGTGTGTGTACATTTCTATTCGTGAAATTTATCAGAAATTTGATTCCAGTGTTCAAAATTGCTAACTTACTGTATCTAATGCTAAGTTAACTAAAGTTAAATTAATTGAAGTACAAAGTACAGTAGATACAGTCACACTAAAAAAAAAAACGAGGTGGTAAGCCCTGAATGAGAGAGAACGCACTACGGAGTGGTACTGGGGGTTCAAGAAAAGTCCATGAGTGGGAAGTGAAGACACTGTCAGTTTACTTGTAGTGTGCCATACCCGTACATGCAAGTTGTTGAGTGGTTTGTGAATACTCCTGTGTGTGTGTGTGTGTGTGTGTGTGTGTGTGTGTGTGTGTGTGTGTGCTTGCGTGCGTGCGTGCTTGTGGTGTAATTCTACATGTAGTTGAAATGTTGCAATTTTTGTCTGGAAAACCAGTTGGGAATCACTCTGCACATCGCTACCAGGCCTCAGGGTAATTGAAACACTAGTAGCATTGTAATGAGTCACAGCAGCAGCTTATTTATTAGGTGCTTCTAATATTGGGATTCTAATCGAAAGTTTCAACTTCAGCTCCAGCCTAATGCTTGTAGGAAGCACCTCTTCATCCAATAGAGGTCACAGTGCCAGCCACTGGGCGTGGCTGCTGAGTGTGGCCGTGCACGTTTTAGAGTACATCCATATTATTAAGTAGCTCTCTCTATTTGGGGTTGACTCCCTTATTTTGACTTCCGGTAAAAAAAAAACCCTAAAGATTTCAGATTTCGGTGAACATCTCTTAAAAATACTGGCTTTATTCTTGAGACCCCAATGGAGTTCCATGTCAAATTTCTAAGCTAGAGCTTTTATATAGCAGAAGTAAGAAAACTTCAACAAAAAAAAATCTATTATCAAAAGGTCACATTTGTATAATGTTCATCATCTTCATATTCTCCATGAGCCAGGCTAGAGCAAAATTAGTGGCACTTACAGGGCTAAAAATATGATTATCCTGTTGCGCTCTGGTCCACGACCCTTAGCATTAAAGGTGTAAAAGTTGGACATTTAGGGTTGCTCAATTCTAGCAAAGCTCTAAAAGGTGTAGCATCAAGAAAGGTCACTTTCCCCATGTGATGATTCTGTATCCCTAACCACTGTTTCTGTCATTGATAGCTTAGTATTTATAGCAAATGCTAAACTAAATGGTCTTTCATGGCAGTGATTTAGGGATACAGAATATCACATGGGGCAAGTAACCTTTCTTGTTTCCACACTTCCAGAGCTTTGCTAATTCCCATACTTTTTTAGCAACCCTAAATCCCCAATTTGTTCTTTATTATAGGTTCTTCTTGTAGGCAGTGAATTTATAGATTCTATTTGCTAAATGTAGAAAATCTCTGACTGCAAAACCTCGCCAGACCACAGCTTTTGCCTTCCCGATTATCATTATCATATTACAAGTAGTCACGAGACCAGAATTGCCTCCTTTATTCATTCCCTATTTCACTAACAGCTATATAAAATACAGAGTTGGCTATCGTATATAGAGCAGCTGAACTGATACCAACATTGTTACTGAACAGTACTTATCTTATGGAGTGCCTTTGGTCCTTTTATACCACTCTCCTGCTCATGCTGTCGAATTCCTGGCATTCTTGAGGGACTGTCTCTCAGGTAACCAGGCCTGACTGGACTTTATTAAATGACTTTTAATGGCCTCTGGTCACTTTGCTGCACGTGCCCAGTTGTCATGGCTATGAGATACATCACTTGCCTTTATGTAGAAGAGGCTGGTTAAAGTTTGTACTGATAGTAACTACAAACTCAATTAGGTTGTGTCTACTAAACTAAGTGGCCCTTGAGATTTGATAACTGATTAGATAAGGCACACGCACACATGCACACACACACACAAAGATGGAAAGTGTAACATGAGTGGTATCTATAACATTACCCTTCACGCATTCCTAAGTGAGCCTGACACCTCTCCGGGCATGACAACATACAGCCAGTGAAGTTTCCTGGTCCACTATTTAGCTTGGCACATACCTCAGAGGACCTGACCACGTACAGTAAGTGAAGTTATCTTGTCCACATACTTGGCCTAGAGGCATGCCTCTCGAGGTATGCCACATTATCAGTACATGATTTTACCCACTTATTTAGGCATAGAAGTGGCTGGCATGGTCTCTCGGTGCGTGACTGATATATGAGCATGCCTGTGCAGGCGTGACTCGAGTTAGATTACGTATTTCTGGTACCGTTTGAGTGTTCTATTGTGTGTTAGTGGCGGTTTTAGTTGCGCATGCAGTATATTGGAACGCTAAGTTGATTGCAGCATACCTCTCAGGGCATGACAAGATACAGCCAGTGAAGTTTCCTTGTCCACAATTTAGTTTGGCACATACCTCAGAGGACCTGACCACGTACTGTTAGTGAAGTTATTTTGTCCACATACTTGGCCTAGAGGCATGTCTCTTGAGGCATGACACACTATCAGTACATGATTTTACCCACTTATTTAGGCATAGAAGTGGCTGGCATGGTCTCTCAGTGCGTGACCGATATATGAGCATGCCTGTGCAGGCGTGACTCGAGTTGGATTACGTATTTCTGGTACCGTTTGAGTGTTCTATTGTGTGTTAATGGCGGTTTTAGTTGCACATGTGGTATATTGGAACGCTAAGTTGATAGGTCTTCTCTCACCGCGGAATAAATAATAATCTAGCCAGTGAAGAAATGCTTTATCAATTTATCAATTTGCAATGAAACTATGGCAGTATGCTGTAGTTGTTACACTTCCTCATGCAAATAAGAATCAGTTAAATTTGAATGTAATAGCAAGATTACCATGTGAATTTTTGAGAGGTGTCATGTGATTTTGATGGCCTGAATAGATTCTAGTAAAGTTGATTACATTCTTTCAGATTAATTACATACACTTAATAATAGTTTAACATCAGACAAAGTTTTGTGTTCTGCCATCTTTGAGATCTCGCATGGATGGATGGACAGCACCTCCTGTGCACAGAGGGTTAGTTAAGGTATAACTTTATGTGGAATTTCAGCTTAAAATATTATTGAGTGATAGACAATATTGAATGGTTATGGTGATGGATGGAAGTGATGAGTCATTACTAATAGGTCGTTTGTGTGTTTGTTTTGCTAGTTTTATTCCTGTGATTTATTACAAATACATATAATGGTTCTTGTTAAGCATTGCTTTTGCTTGAATATGGTTCCAAGGATTGAGCACTAATTAGAATAGTTTGCCACTCCCTAATAGTTCATCCTGCTCCCGTATCGTCGTACTCCTAATGCCCACAGGCACAGCTAATCAGATATTGAGACTTGCATCTACAGGAGGGAATCGGAATCCTTGGTTGTGTATTCAGTGTGCACGTCGACATTATTAGTCTCTGCTTGGAAGATCTATTGTGTGTGCACGTGTGTAAGTTTTATTGGTGTTAATCATTTGGACAACCGTGCTTGCAGCTGTCTTACTCAATGACTTGATTTTTTTTTGTGTTATAATGTGGTCTTCAAAATCACCAGGAGTTATTACTGTCACTAATTTTAATTATATTCACATGAGGGCTGAGTGCAAAAATGTTTTGTCATAGTTTTAGCACAGCAACGAATTAGCTTCAGGTACAATGGGAGAGGGGGGCGGGGGTTGGTGGATGTTGTATTTCAACACATAGTTGATGGTGGAAAAGTCATTAATTCACTTAAGCATACTCCCTTACCTTGTGACTACACTCTTATCTAATTGCCGTGTCTGACTGTACGTATTCGCTTACTTCTCATGTCTGAGAGTACAAGCTCGTGGTCCCTTCTGAGCATGCCCTGTTTTCATGTGGCAAGCACCTGTCTATAGTATAGTATCGTCTGTTTAATTTGCTTCAAGTTTTGGTTTATTGATAATTTGAGTTGAAACATTTCTTTTCCGTCATTTTTTAGAGACCGGTGGCCTATTCCAGCTGGCAGTGGATCTCATGCAATTGTTCAGTGACAACAAGTCGTAAGTTAACTGTTCCAAGTTGTGTGTTTATTATATTGCTCATGGTAGTAGTAATATATGTGGTATGTGTGTGTGTGTGCAAGTGAGCGAGTGACTTGTGAAGAGAATTATTGTGTTCTGTTTATCCAGAGATTTCTTGCCGCTACTCAATGCCCTGGGGCTCCTGTTTCAAATTAGAGATGACTATGCTAATCTCAGCTCAGACGAGGTATGATGTGGGTATGGAACATGTGGTCTACTGTTGTTGTTGTTGTTGTTTGTGCAAGTGTGTATATATACATAAGATAGACTACAGCTAAGTGTGGGTTACATGCATATTTAGTTGTTAATCCAGAGGTGAAGTCGAGGGATAGATAACTGGAAATGAGTAAGCAGTTATAAATCACATTCATAACACACAATTTGCTATAGGCTATCTATTTTTTATACCACACATTTATCACTTGCGATACAAGGAATGTGAGTGCTCTGATTTAGCCCTCACAGTTTGACCAATCACTTCAATTGCAAGTGACATAATGTAAATATATTCAACACTTTGTAACTCGTTAAATAAAAAGCAATAGCTTCTAATTTAAAAAAATAATTTTTGATAGTCGCCATTTGATAGTTTCATGTAAACAGTTAACTAATTGATAACTCTCAGGTTGTTTATTTACTGCATTGTCAGGTGCAACAAGTATTATATCTGTATGTGTGTGCGCGCGTGTGTGTGTAACTTGAATTATTCTCAAAATGGATCCACGCATCTGCTGCAACCTGTTATAACACTGGTCTGCGTGGACAAGGATCAACATACATGTAAACCCAAAAATGGTAGAATTGGCGTAGTGGGTGTCTTAATTTTACACCAATGACAGGTTTACTGACAATGATGATGATGATGATGATGATGATGATGATGATGATGATGATGATGATGATGATGTGGATGATGATGATGTGTGTGTATGTGTGTTCACTAGTATACTGAGAACAAGAGTTTCTGTGAAGATCTGACAGAAGGAAAGTTTTCCTTCCCTATCATCCATGGCATCATGAGTGACCCAGGCTCCACCAGACTCATGAGTATCTTGAAACAAAGGACAGAAGATGTGGACATCAAGAAGTATTTCTTACAATGCCTTGGGAAGGTAAAGGGTCTTCTGATCAATATATTTTATATCGCCTTTTAGTGTGTGTGTTGTGTGTGTGTGTGTGTTGTGTGTGTGTGTGCGTGCGTGTGTGTGTGTGGTTAGGTGGGGTCACTTGAGTACACAAGAAAGAGGCTGGTGGAGATTGAAAAGAGGTACAATAAATAGTTTATAGTTTGTTTCAAGGCATGGATATATTCTCTTGTCTTTTCTAGAAAGAGAATTGGAGAAATGATATCTATATGTATGCTGTGTGTGTGTGAGTGTGTGTGTGTGAGTGTGTGTGTTCTTTTTATACACTGTCACTCTATCATATTTTTTTTGTCAACACTTGAATTTAGAATAAGTGGTTTTACACAGCTCAATATAGTAATAGTTCATAGGAAATTTACAACTAAGCTGATGAAGGTCCGTGGACCCAAACGTCTTTAGAACATCTCCAAATTGTGCTACATATGTGCAGCCCAACAATAGTTATTATTACAAGCATGAGAGTGAATTATCTCCCCATATTATACGCTGACTTTTTTTTAGAGGGGGAGGGGGGGTTAGTATCCCTTCACGATAGGTATATCTAGTTTTTTTGTTTTTTTTAATGTCCTCCTTTGTAAAGAGAATGTGTGGGATGTCATGAACTTCTGCTTTATACATTCACTATTCATTTGAAACCATCTTGCCACCATTTTGTGTTACACGAATTCATCACTGTGTTATATTTTAATAACAATGGGCAATCAAATTACTATTTGTTGTTATTGTTATTATTAGTGTATTATTATTAGGGTATTATTATTGTTATTATTATTATTATTATTATTATTATTATTTTACAGTGATTGGTGGAGGAAGGGATATTAAAAAAAAATTTTTTAATGCTGGCATAAGTCAATAATCTATCCTGGTAGCTCTGTTGATGCATTGTGATTCTACTAATTATTAATGGCTACTTTTTAATTGTTTATTTCAGAGCATTGGAGGAGATCTCTAGGTTGGGCGGAAATCAATACTTGGAAGACATTGTGCACAAACTATCTTTAGTCTACAAAGAACCTCAGTCATGATTTATAATATTATTTTAAAGGAAAATATTTGTGTTTTGACGACTCTTTACCATACGTAGAGGTTACCTTTTGGCGGGGAGTTGGTGACCGTATTATATTCAATCCAGGGCGGTGCTGCTTGAACGCCCACTATTAACATCTTGAGAACTCTGGGCATACAAAGCTGTTGAGAAATATAAATCCTCGCGCTATGGCGTCGCCAGTTGCTTTTACTGATGAGGAATTCGAGCGAGCCGCTCATGAAGTTAACAGCCCAGACCTGAACAACTACGAGGTATTGGTGGAAAGCCAAGGAACGACTATATATCGCCATTACATAGAGGTAAAGCTAAAATAAATTACGACCCAACCATTTGAACTCTGCTGGACAGAGATCAACCAACTTGAAGATTGAAGTAAAATACTTGGAGCATGAAAAAGAGCTGCTTCAAATCAATACCAAAAGAGCTAGAGGTGCTACAATAAACTCAAATTCTTTCGGGTCTTTTGCTTCTGTTAATTAAGTTGCTTTCTACCCAGCCATTAAATAACAGTGTGAGGGCAATTGGGCATTATGTACTTTTTTATATATTCATATTCTTACTTAACCCTGTAAGCTTGGCGCACTCCCAATTTAATTATGTGTATGTCACTTCTACAGACCAGTAATTTATTCCAAAAGCATATAAAACCCATCATTTATTTTGTATTTCTAGCCTTGCTTTTGGTCCACCGAATTTCCAAGAGAAAAAGTCATGCTTGATAATCCTAGCTTATTATATCAGTTGTCTTATACTCCATTGTAACTTCATTCAATGATTTCTTGCAGTCCACTGGTCTGTATGAATACAAGACGTGTGGTGTGATGGCGGACCTTGACCCTGAGACCTGTGCTCAGGTGTACGTTGACACGGAATACAGGAAGACGTGGGACAAATATGCATTAGGTGAGTGCAGGGAGGGGGTGTGGCCAGACATGCCAACCGGGTGGCATTATTAAAGCTGGTGGGTCACACAGTATCAATAAAAGCTGGTCATAAGCCACACTTTTGCTTGTAGGTCATGCTGCCACACAATCTACATATTATTCAGTCATTCTCGACTGAAATAATTATAATAATTTTCTTGTTCTAACAGCCAATATTATGTTATTGGGTTAATAATATTGGTTGTTAGAATGAGAAAAATTGTTATTATTAAAACTGCATATTTTACGGTTTGCCTATTAAATGTAGTTTTATTTCAAGGAGTACTGACTTTTATTCTTTGGAAAAAAGACAATTCAACAAAATTATAAGTATAGCTTTAAGTTTAACCAAAATTTACAGAGAATTATTTGCCATGAAAGGGTTGGAATGCCATCGTAATAAAAACAGCCTCAAACCAATGCCTACAAACAGAGACCCGTTCCAATTAAACAAACAACATTTACATTATGGAGAAATCAAGGTTGTGCGGGTCAAAATCGTTTAATGTGAGTCAATGAGTCCGTACTCCTAAAACTGACCAAACCCGCCTATAGCAGGTCAGTTGGTATTGTATGAGTGGCACTTATTGTTTTCTTCTGCCTTCGTCACATTTGTGCTATCATCTTCCTGAGGATTCATAATTTTAGTGATTCAATATGGTGAAAAGGTCAATTAATAAGATACTGTCTAATTAACAACCCTTTACCCTTCATGTTTGGTAAAGGGGTTATCAAATATATTAGGTTTTATATGTATTCCTTTGTAGAACTAGACATTATTGAAGGTGAAGATGGAGTCCAGGGTCTCTACTGGTGTGTGGATTACCCCTGGCCAATGTCTGACAGAGATGTATCCTTGCCTGTGGGTAGATGTGTGCACATGTGTGTGAGAGTATCAGGTTGTATACACGTAAAATGTGTATCATTTTCCAGCCCCTCCCCACCTTTTTCTTTCTCCTAGTTGGTTTTACTCTTTGTTATTCCTTCGATCTTTTTGACTAAGAGAATTCCGACCCAGTTTTCCTCTGTCTGTCTGTCTGCATTAATCCCAGCTTTCCTCTGTCTGCATATAATTCCAGCTTTCCTCTGTCTGCATATAATTCCAGCTTTCCTCTGTCTGCATGTAATGTCAGCTTTCCTATGTGTACATGCAAGGTGCTATTCAATTAATGCTACAGATGTTGAATTACGTATAATTCTCTTTAACTTCACATGATCAACTTTATCAGTACACGTTTGTGCGAGACATGAAAGTTATGGAAGTGAGCGGTGTGAAGACGTGGGTGGTGCTAGCCAAGTACCGTCTGTTCTCTCAAGTGAAGGAGAAGAGTGGAGTCATCAGAGTAGATGAGTTCCAACAGAGCTGTGCCATGCAGAGCGATGGGAAGATGGGAGCTAAAGGTAGGCGTGATGTGGGTGTGGTTTGGGTGTGGTTTGGGTGTACCATCTAAGTGTGTGTCTGGTTCACTTAGTGTGTTCTGGTGTGGGAGTGTCTGGTTGTATTGTGTGCTTGTGTGTTGTGTTAATTTGTGTGTTCATTCATTTCAACTTTAACTTCAACTTCTTTCCACTGTAGCGTTCATGTATTACTATGACAACCCTAAAGGCATGATACCTACTTGGTTGATCAACTGGGCTGCGAAGGTAAGCGTGACACACAAACACATGCAAACACAAGCACACACATGCATTACACGTAGATGATGGGCATTACATGTAGACTCAATTGAAGGATATACTCTTGTTTCAAGTGAGATGTTCTTTTGGGAGGTGGGAGAATGGGAGGTCAATATTTCACTCTGAACAGGAGTCAAGTCTTGAGGATAAGACTGACCTGTTCTATGACAATGGAGCTTTGTTGCATGCATTTCATGTTTGCTCATTCCCAGACAATGTCTTTTTTATTTATGTCTTCCTAAATTTTGTATTTCTTGTTTAACAACCTATGACAGCAGTAACAGTCCAGTTTGTTTTTAATACTTTGTAGAATTTCTAGTTCTTCTGCTTTTTCTTTGATCAACCATGATGTGTGTGTATGTTTGGTTACACCACGATGTGTAGGTTGGTCTGGGACTTACACAACCGAGGGCCGAAGGCCTGAGGATAGTGTAAACCCCGTACCAACTGAACGGAGTGGTACAACCAACTTGTACCATAGCTCATGGTACACATTTGCATGGAAATGCACAAAAACTATTTTGATTGAACGATTTACTTCTTCACCTCCTAGGAGGTGGGTATAAAATATATTCATTGCGAATTGAGCAATCTGATTGGACAGTTTGAGCGTCCCATGGTACAAGTGTATATTATATATAATCCTATTATCACATGACACTATATTATAGCTAGCTATGACTTAACTACATATTTAAATATAGCTTTATACATACCTAAACCTTCACCTATGTATTGTTGACATCCTAACTCATTTGAAGTATCTATGCCCTAAGACTGACTTTATCCTCACTTCCAGATAATGCACACCAAGGGTTAGGTGTTAATCTAAGAGTTCTTATTTTAAAAACAGGAAGGCAAAAAATATATACTTGTGTTTGCTTCATCTGTTTTTTTCAACAGCCACAATATACATAGTACATTCTAACTGCTAATTTATTATTACAATATCTTTGTAATATCTTTTGTACTTTCATTTTCACTTAATTTACATTAGACTGGAGTTCCCACCTTCTTGGACACTATGAGGAAGGCTGTGTTTGGCTACGAGGACTTTTTAAAGGGATTACAAGTCGTGGATAATGAAAGTAGACTCAAGAATCTGTACAGACTCAGTATTTAATAATATAATGTAATTATGTAGTTTTAATGAGATTCATTTGTTGTTTTATTATAAAGCCATTTCAGGTTATAAATTTGTGTGGTGAGTTGTTTAGTATGACCAGTGGCTTTTTTTTTTTTTTTTTTTTTGATAGTCACTCCTGGCATTCAGAGTGTATGTAGACGCATAGGGACAGATTCATAGCAACTTCTCCCTAGGGGACAATGGAATTTAGTGAAGAGCATCTGATGAATTAAAGATTATTATCACTGCATTGTGTTTTACAAAATTCTAACTTGTTTTTGTTTAGGTATTATTGTCATGAGAAATTCTGTATTGTTTATTATATCCTATATTTAAGAATTTGGGGTTTACAATATCAAGTTTAAAAGTGGACGAAATTTACCACTTAAATAACTTTCGTTTTTAGCCACCAAAAAATAATTAGCTCATCAGGCGGATTAGTTAACTCCCTTACGCATGCGCAATTCTTATGTCGTACTCCTCGTTTTTTTTTATAGAGATGACGAACTACAGCCGTTTCAGGTTGTTGTTGCTGATACATCAGAAATGCATTGTAGTAGTGCATATGTTAAATTTCAGGAAATTTATTGAGTGACAAAAATAACCCTTTACCAGTCTTATCTTTCTCTTTCCTCCTCCACCATTGGGGCCAGCGTGCCTTATGATAGTGGAAGTTTAGAAGGTAGTGAAAATTGAATTTGAATTGTTCCAACAGCTCTAAATGCTTGAACTAAATAAACATCTCAGTTTCCTCCATTCAGTAAGACGTACTTCATGGTAGTCTGGCGTAGTTGACGCTTTACCTTCTATTATATAAGAGAAGGTAAAGGGTCGCCTACGCCAGGCTATATGTACTTCCACAGTGATGAGCGCTCCGCTGTCTACACGTACACGAAAATTTATTGTGGCGAAAGTTTGATTTTGTATAGCAAGGGACAGTAAGAGGTAAGAGCTTTGGACCCGTGCAAGGTTTGAGTAATGGACCAAAGAATAAACGACAGGACTTATACTTCCCAGCGTACAATTTTGTAGATAATCGAATCCGGTCGGCCTCGGCTCGCATCTCTATAGTTACATCGTACGTGACAAATATCCGTGAGAAACTTTTTTTCTACATGGCTGATGTGAAATATCCAGAGACATCTAAGAAAGGGACTCCTGCTCCCTCATATTCAATAAGAGAAGAGATTCTGACAGCAGAAGTTGATCAAACTACGAAGGTAACCTTAACTACTAATACACCGGACAGTGCCATAAATTTAATCAGTATAGTCTGTGAGTTAAAGTCTTTGTGCAATGATTCAGTCGTTACAGGCATAGTAGACCAATTAGGACCTGGGGAATATTGCATCCAGTACACACCCACTGTGCGTGGACGTCATGAACTGACTGTGTCAGTAGACGGCCAGCAAATAGCAGGCAGTCCTTTTCCTGTGCTTGTCTCCATCAGTCCTACAAAACTGGGTAAACCAGTCAAGATGTGGTGTGACTTAGAATTACCTGTTGGGGTCACCATAAACTCTGAGAACAGCGTCATAGTCTCAGAATCATCCGGGGATATTAAAAAGTTGGAAAAAGATGGCAAGAATAGTATTCTTGTCAAGCATTCAACAACTACACTGGTCTGTTTGGGAAGTCTAGCAGTTGACAGTGAAGACAACATTTACTGTACCGACAATAAATCTAATAAGATATTGAAGTGTGACAAGAATGGAAACAATGTGCAGGTATTCGAGGTCCGGCAGGTAGCAGGTCCAGGACACTGGGGAGTGGCAGTTGTAGGAGATGAAGTAATGGTGTGTGAGGTACAAAATCAAAATACGATTATGATTTATGACAGAAAGCTCAAGTATGTAGGATGCATTCAACCCAATATTAAAGGAGAATTCAGTGGCATTGCTTATGGTAATGGCAACCTGTATGTCACAGACAATAGCGATGATTATCACATCAGAGTCCTTACTCTTCACGGTGTGCATCTGCATTCCTTCAGCTGCAGCCAAGATGGAGTGAAGAAACTGGACGAGCCTTATGGGATATGTGTATATGGTCAGCATGTGTTTGTCACTAACTATTTTGGAGAAAATGTATCAGTGTTCACCACTGAAGGTGAATTCGTTGCATCATTTGGTGAAGGGGGTGAGGATGATGGAAAATTTGATGGCCCCTATGGTGTGTGTGTAGATAAAGATGGCAATCTATATGTGGCTGATTTTTCAAATGAGAGAGTTCAGTGTTTCTAACTCTGAGGAGCTTATCGGAAGAATTTACTGTAAATTGTATGTGTCATATAGCTATTAGGATACTGGAAATAATAACTTGTTCATATTGTTTATAGTAATGGGTATTAGCTACAAGTTGTATCTTTTAATTAAAAAAATGATAGAAAAAACTTAAAGTACATTTTCGCATTAAGAATTATAGTGTATTGGCAACTACCCAGGGATGTATAAGGGGCTTGAAGTCCCTACAAAACGTAAGTTTGCATTACTGACCTCAGATTGCTAACATTTACTTAGCTAACATTCACTTTGATCTCACCTAAAATAGCAAACAGAGTGGCCTAATGCAATTGATTCTACTGGGATGATCTTATATCGCTACCCCTTTCAAACTGTAGCACGAACTTACTTTATTTTGAGCCTACTCCTGTAGGTCATAGCGCTCAAGTTGGGCAACGCATGTAATCGTGAATACACTACGGCGGCTATCGTGAATAAACTACCACGACTTTCGCAAATAAACTACGACAAAGGGTTAACCTTGAAGTTTGGCTGCTTTTGATGCTAGTTGCCATAGTAAGTTGTGGTAGTGTGTTCAGTTTGCTCTCCATAACTGCTGTATCCACTCTCCCCTCCCTTTCTTTTGATGCTTGTTACTATAGTGATGTGTGTACAGCACTAACCCACTTTCCCTAAGTTTTGAAGTTAGCTTCCTTTGATGCTAGTTGCCATAGTGAATTGTAGTAGTATGTTCAGTGTGCACTCCAACTGTGTGGTACTGTTGTATTTTGCACTGCTACTGTTTTGACTTACAATGGCTGAAGTTTTAACTTTGCCTGCTATCCAGGACAGCAAGCTGAAGGCTCAAAGCAGCCTGGTGAAGTGCCAGAAGTCCTGGTGGAAGAATGGAAAGGGAAAGAATATCTTGGCTCCACTGACCCGCAGATCTACTCGTGTGGTACCCATGGCAGCCCACTGTCCTGGACCACTGCACCTAGTGGGAGAGACCACCCCAACATCAGCAGCTAGACCGACTCCCACATTCAAGCTACCACCAGCTAGCTACCACTTCAAGGACCCAATGGCTAGAGACACTTTAACATCTATCAATAGAAGACTTTGGGCCAGGAGGCTTTCACCATTGAGGCCCAGAATAATGCCTGCTAACTCATCCAGTGATGATACCGAGGAGGACAGTAGTGGCAGCGCTCTGAAGACCTGTCCCGGTTCTCTCTGCCTCCACAAACCCTGGCCTTTAGGTCGACCTAAAGACAACATTCAAGGGAAACCGAAAGAATCCCAAAGGAATGCTATCTCTGACAAGAGAAGCACTCTGATAGATCAGGCTGGCTCCACAGGCAAGTCTGGGGACACATCATGGATGGAACCTGTGATATATCTCACCAACCGCCCATTCTTTGTCAGCTCGTCCCTCTGTTTGACCAATGATGTCGATAAGACTGAAGCTAAAGTTGATCAGGATGATGTGTCTGCATTGAGTGGGTCAGTGAAATCCCCACTGAGTTCCAACCAGTCATCCAAATGCATCGATGACGTTGCCCATAGCATCCATCAGCCTAGGGCTAGCACTGATGCACCGGTTAGAGGTTGTGCTCCTGCAATCAAGGAGGAATCAGTTGTAGAATACTCCTGTGATGTTGAGGATGCAGAGCCTGCAGTAGCTACTGAGTCTATAGCTACTGACTCTATCTCTGAAGAACCAAATCAACTTGTTACTCCAAAAGTTTCCAGCAAGACATCCAAGCTGTTTCAATCATTTTGCAAGCATTTTAGGGAGGTGTTTGTCTGCTTTCGCAGATCCAACTAAAATGCCATTGCATTTAAGGGGAGGGGAAGGAGGAAGAGGGGGTGGAGCAAACGAGGAGAAGGTGGAGGAGGAAGAGGAGGGTATGACAATTACTATAGCACTTTTCAGGCAAGTGGCTTTTTACCTGAATGCTTGGTGCATCAAATTACTAAATAAATATTTTGTGGACTATATTAGAGCATTTTAATAAATTGTATAGATTATTTAGAAACAATAAAATGGCAAATTTATTTATGTAATTTCATTTAATTGTGTAATAGATGAATTTAACTATGTCCAAGCATCATAATGCTATATTGTTAAGGATAACATGTATATGTAAATTGTAATTATATTTTTACGACAAATTGTTAAAGTTGGTCTTGGTACATTTTTTCTTTCACAAAGGTTTACCTAGCTGTTTTTTTTTATCATAATGATTCTAATTATTTATGCTTAAATAGTGTCACTGAAAAATGTAGTAATTCTCATTATACTGCTATGCAAGAAAAAAATGGCCTGCCCACTTGTTAATTAAGCTGTGAACTAAGCTCACTTTGGGTTACTGGAAATAGAAGGCGTTCAAATAGCGAATGGCTAGCATTTGTTGTTGTTGTTGTTGTTGTTGTTGTTGTTGTTTTCTATTGTTTCCTTTGGTTGTTATGTTGTAGGTCAGGCTGGCTCCATGGACAAGTCTGGGGACACATCATGGATGGAACCAGTGATATATCTCACCAACTTCCCATTCTTTGTCAGCTCGTCGCTCTCTTCGACCAATGATGTCGATAAGACTGAAGCTAAAGTCTATCAGGATGATGTGTCTGCATTGACTGGGTCAGTGAGATCCCCACTGAGTTCCAACTAGTCATCCAAATGCATCGATGACGTTGCCCCTAGCACCCATCAGCCTAGGGCCAGCACTGACGCACCGGTTAGAGGTTGTGTTCCTGCAATCAAGGAGGAATCAGTTGTAGAAGATTCCTCTGATGTTGAGGATGCAGAGCCTGCAGTAGCTACTGAGTCTATAGCTACTGATTCTATCTCTGAAGAACTAGATCAGCCTGCTACTCCAAAAGTTTCCAGAAAGACATCCAAGCTGTTTTGATCATTTTGCAAACATTTAAAGGAGGTGTTCATCTGCTTTGGCAGATCCAACTAAAATGGGAGGAGGAGGAGGAGGATATGTCCATTACTACAGCACTTTCAGGTAAGTGGCTCTATTCCTGAATGCTCAGTGTATAAAATTATTAAATTAATAAAAATAAATAAATTTTGTTTGTGGGCTGTGTTAGAATATTTAATAAATTGAGTAGGTTATTTAGAGACATTAAAATGGCAAATATATTTTTGTGACTTAATATAATTACAAACATAATGCAAAAAATTAAAGATGGCATGTAAGTGTAAATTGTATGAAAATTTTGTTAGTGACAACATGTTGCTCTAAACTTTGACATTAGAGATAGTTTAATGTAGATTATTCTATTAATTAGGATTATAGAACACATCACTAATTTAGCCTTGGTGCATTTTGCACTTACTAAATCTTACCTACCTGTTCTTCATTGTTATTATGGTTCTCGTTTTCTGCTACAAAACAGCTAAGCTGTGAACTAAGCTCACTTTCGGTTACTGGAAACAGAAGGCGTTCAGATAGCAAATGGCTAGCATTTGTTGTTCTTGTTGTTTCCTATGATTACCTTTGGTTATTGATATTTTGATGATGTAGGTTAGACTGGTCTAGAGGACAAGTGAACCAGTGATATATCTCACCAACCGCCCATTCTTTGTCAGCTCATCACTCTGTTCGACCAATGATGTCGATAAGACTGAAGCTAAAGTCGATCAGGATGATGTGTCTGCATTGAGTGGGTCAGTGAGATCCCCACTGAGTTCCAACCAGTCATCCAAATGCATCGATGACGTTGCCCCTAGCATCCATCAGCCTAGGGCCAGCACTGATGCACCGGTTAGAGGTTGTGTTCCTGCAATCAAGGAGGAATCAGTTGTAGAAGACTCCTGTGATGTTGAGGATGCAGAGGGTGCGGGATGGCAGTGGAGGAGGATTTGATAGTTACTACAGCACTTTCAGGTAGATGGCTCTTTTCCTGAAGGCTTAGTGCATAAAATCATTAAATAAATAAGTATAAATCAGTAAGTTTTTGTTTGTGTGCAGTGTTATTTAATAATAGTGTAGGTTATTTAGAGACATTAAAATGGCAAATATATTTATGCAACTTAATATAATATTGTAATTGGCCAAATTAACTACAAACATAAATAATAAAAATTAAAGATGGCATGTAAGTGTAAATTGTATTGTAAGTGCTATCATGTCACTTTACACTTTGACATTAGAAAGAATAGTTGAATATAGAGTTCTAACAATTAACAATTTAGTCTTGATGAATCTTGCACTTACTAAATTTTACCAGCCAGCTGTTCTTCATATCATTATGGTTCTATTTTCTGCTACAAATAGCTAGTGTTACTGAAACTTGTAAATTCATTATACTGCAGTGCAAGAGAAGAAGAAAAATGACTAATTCACTATAGTAACCTTTAAGCTGTGAACTAAGCTCAGTTTTGGTTACTGGAAATAGAAGGCGTTCAGATAGCGAATGGCTAGCATTTGTTGTTGTTGTTGTTTTTGTTGCTGTTGTTGTTTTTGTTGCCATTGTTGTTGCTGCTGTTGCTGTTTTTGTTGTTGTAGTTTTTGTTGCTTTTTTTTTTTTTAACGGCTTCCCTAGTTCATCTATTTTAATTACCTTTAGTTGTTTACGTTTCTTATGTTGTAGGTTCGACTGGTCTAGAGGACAAGTCTGGGGACACATCATGGATGGAACCTGTGATATATCTCACCAAACGCCCATTCTTTGTCAGCTCATTGCTCTGTTCGACCAATGATGTCGATAAGACTGAAGCTAAAGTCGATCAGGATGATGTGTCTGCATTGAGTGGGTCAGTGAGATCCCCACTGAGTTCCAACCAGTCATCCAAATGCATCAATGAAGTTGCCCCTAGCATCCATCAGCCTAGGGCCAGCACTGATGCACCGGTTAGAGGTTGTGCTCCTACAATCAAGGAGGAATCAGTTGTACAAGATTCCTGTGATGTTGAGGATGCAGAGCCTGCAGTAGCTACTGAGTCTATAGCTACTGACTCTATCTCTGAAGAACCAGTAGCTAATCAACCATTCAAATGTTTCCAGCAAGACATCCAAGCTGTTTCGGTTATTTTGTAAGTGTTTTAAGGAGGTATTCGTCTACTTTGGCTGATCCAGGAATTTTAACAGTGCACGAGAAGAATGGGAGTAGAAAGAAGAGGGGAGGAGGAGGAAGAAGAAGAAGAGGAGGAGGAAGAGGAGGAGAATGAGGAGATGGATACTACAGCAATTGTTTGGCAAGCATTTTGCAACTGTGGACTAGATGACAGTGTTAGTTAATGAGTACATAAATATTTTATACTTACTTTTTGAAATAGTAAAATGTACTTGTGTAATGACATTATTAAGTAAAACTGATTGAATATTTTGATCTAATTGAAATCTAATTAACCGAGTAAGTTAATTCATTTTTTCTCTTGACTACATACATAAGTATAATATATTGCAATGAATAAAGTAGAAATTATGTAGGGCAAGATTTATATATCACTTGACAGAAATTGTTCTAACTTGACCATTATTGCAATTTAATCTTCAGCCATTTTGATAGACAAGAATTTGAAAAAAATAATCAACTTAATATGATTTAAGCAATTGTTATCACCTTCATTTTTCACTTTTAACTTTCCATTTTACTAAAAAAAAATTCGAGAAAATTTTAATGGGGGAGGGGATGGGGGCAATTTATTACTTGTAACTGTATTCCAGAAAACATGTTAAGAAAAGATTGTTCCTTTTTGGAGAAAAGCTATTCGCGTGTAGCTATGTAAAAGAAATGAAAAGTAGAGGGACTGCAGCCACTATGATTAAAAATAAATATGGGTTAGCTGCTCCTCTTCTCCAAAATTTGTGGAAAATACAAAAAAAAATGAAAATTTTAACGCTATTCAAATTGAAATAAACAAATAAACAGTAACCATTTTTTCCTTTAAACCACTGGGTACATTTTTACTATCCTATGAATTGTGACTGCTAAAAGTGGGTGGGGGGGGGGGGAGAGAGGGCACTGAATTTAACAATGAATTCCTAGTGCACTTTTGCTATTAACAATAACTAAAGTAGTCTTTCAAAGACTCCTACAATCCTCTAAACAGAAGAGGTTGATGTTATTAGTTGATAAAGCAAGCAACAATTCATGTGATTAGGTTTGCCACAAGGATAGCATCCTTTTTTTCATTTCAATGCACAACAAGTCACTACCAAAACGGTTGACAACTTCATTGCTCAGTTCAGTTATGGTTTTTCAGGACTTACATGTATTTAATTAAGGCACCCATGGGAAAGACGAGGTTGCACAAGTACCAAACTAGATATTGAAATCTCTCGCTAGCTTCAATAAAATGTCACCATGTACACAAAAAGGGAGGCTCTGCCCCCCTGTCGTGAGACAAGGAGGGGACCTGGCCCCTGTGGCCCCCCTGTTCCTACACCAGTGTGCACATTATTTAAAGGCATGCTCAATTTAATGCAAACATCAAAGCCACCAAACCAGTCTGTTTATGATATACACGCCTGTCGAGGTTACAACCACTGACCATTCATTGTGCAGGTAAATACTTGAGGTTGCTGTTCAAGTAGGTGGTAGTAGCCACAATCTGATGAGGTACATTCTAAGTTTTGGTGGTGTAAACACAAATACTATAAATGCCAACCGCCGGGAATTGGAATGCGATGCGACAAAAGAAAGTCCACGCGATAGTAGCGACGATCTTTTACCTTATCTCTGAAGGCGCTTACCTCTGAAGGCGAAGCTTGTTAAATTGCAGCCTTGCTTGTCAGTCAGGAAGACTTTAAATCAGTGGGATACACTCTTAGAGTAAGTTTAGTAAAAAGCGGTCTTTTTTAGCAAGCTGTGTAACTGGGGAGTTAATTACAGGGGTTAGTCGGTGGGTAGACGCCCAACTGGGTTAGCTACATGATGGGGGTGTAGCTGAAGAGACAGTGAATGCAAGGGCAGTAGGTGGAAAGAAATATAGTGTAACTGGGGAGTTAATTACAGGGGTTAGCTACATGATGGGGGTGTAGCTGAAGAGACAGTGAATGCAAGGGCAGTAGGTGGAAAGGGATATAGTGTAACTGGGGAGTTAATTACAGGGGTTAGCTACATACAGGGGTTAGCTACATGATGGGGGTGTAGCTGAAGAGACAGTGAATGCAAGGGCAGTAGGTGGAAAGGGATATAGTGTAAGCTGTCAGACTAAGAGATTTAGCTCCAACTTTCTAGTTTGTTCCTTGGAAAGATTGTCATTTCATAACTTGGTTTAAGGATAAGCAGAATCCAAAAATGGCTAGACTGACTCAGAAATATCTTTGGTTGTTGAAGCAAAGGATTTCAACACACTTGGCGTAGAACAACATAGCCCAGCATTCTTTTTGAAAGTGTGACTCATCAAGTTAGGGTTTTGGGAGTGGAGTAGGAAGTGGGAGGGGGAGGGCCGGGGTAGTCTCGTGTAGCCAGACCCTTTACCAATCAGAACGCGGGAAAGTGTCTGGATAACTGACATTGAGGAAGTTGTGCAGCTTCCCCCTGCTAATTGGGCTGGGAAGAACAATAGAGAGGACAGTAGAGAGACAGTAACGTGTGGATGGATAGTGTAACCCAGTAACTTAACCCTTTCGATGCTGTAACCACATATATGCGGGAGAAAACAGGTCTGTGTTCTCCGAATTAAAAAAAAAAATCTATTTTAGGTTAATCAGTCATTTCTTCTTTATACGTAAAGTCGGTGTGTTGTACTTCCTTTTTAAAAAATGTTGAACCCGTACGGGCAGGTTACATTGTTGTTGTTTTTTATTGTCTGAAAACAGAAATTGAGGGAAAAAATTTGACCAAGAATTTTCAGGGTGCTGAGCGTCCAAATTTTTTGTTGTCTATGGACTTCAAACACTCAGAATAGAAAATACAGTATGAAGCTTAGAGAGTCCCTCAGCATTTGGAAGAATATGGATGAAGTTTTTCCTAGCGGACATCGAGAGCAATCGATTGGGCTAGTTCCTCGGAGTCTCCTCGAAGCCTGCTGTAAGATGGACTGGTTCCGGTTCATTTTCAGGCTTATAGAAGCTTATTTTGCTTGTTATAAGGCTATAGCTATCTACTGGCTGTTTGTGGATTTTTGCGGTTGCTTTGTGGTAAAAATTCAAAATGAGTCACTAAAATATTAATTATACCACTTCTGCGGAAACTTACCGCAGTCTCCTAGTTTGCTGATGGTGCAAACACAACTTGCATTATGCTCCACTGTCTTGTATTAATAAGTTGATGCAGAGGTATATACTTGTTATTAATTTCATTTTAAGAATCAATAACAATATGTTGGTATAAAATTGCTGCTTCACTTTTATGAATTAATTATCAAAGTTATTTTGACTGCCATTCCTAATTTTGTTGTTTGCATTTTATTTTGTTGTTGTTGTTGTTGTTGACTGTAACATGTAATTATTCTCTTACATCGACCCCTTCTTGTAGGGCATGGTCAGTGTTAATATTCCAGTTACCGAAGGAGCAATGGATAGAGGTGTGTAACATGATGTGAATTATATCCTATTGACTTTGTTGTTATTGTTGTTTATAGTTATTAGGCACACTTTAAATGGAGTCATCAAGGGTGTCCTCATTCTCATACTGTTTTGGCTTGCTGTGGTTAGTTATTTTTTAGATAATAATTGTTTATTTGTAATTTTATTTGTTTATTATTATAGGTGCTCCTGTACCAGGCCAAATATGTGGTCATTTGGCGTGAAGGTGATTTAAAATACATAATGAATCGTGTATAATAAACCTCATGGCTAGAATAATTTCAAGTCTATGTATGATTGACCTAACCATCTGCAGCAGGTCATACTGTAGAGCTTGTATGATGCTAGAGAGTCAATGGCCTTCCTGTAGCTAGTCTTTCATTGACATTAACATGCTAATAATTAACAGGCCCTTCCTGTGGTGGATTTTGTATTTTGACTCGTTAAATTAGGCTGTGCCACTCCCCATTGTTGATCATGTGATAATATATTTGTTAATGATGCCGACGTTGTAACCTAATTTAAGTATAGTTAAATGCGAATATTACATGTATACTGATGGTATGTCTTGTGCACAATTCCTCATTCTAGCAATTAAATATTTGACATTAAGTAGTCTACAAATACACACACATAACTTTGGGATTTTTAATCTCAAGGGTTTGGGGTGCTGGGACACTTCCTCTCCAAACCAAACCCTCCCCTTCCCCATCTACCCCGTATGTCTGTGAAATAATAGTTCCAATAGGCACATTATACATGATAACCCTTACCCACTTCACCCCCTTCAACTTGATGGGTAAGTGTATTAGGGGGAGTGGTCCCACAGTACAATGTGGTTTAGATGTATTATTGTGTCATGTACTAATAATATATGGTTATATTAGATAACCACGTGGTGCTGGAGGATTACTTGCGCCCTTACCAAATATACCTAACTCGATTGAACATGTCAGTAGTATATGGTAAGAATTATGTGTGTAGTGATATAATTGGCGAGCGAGTGTAGCGAGCGAGACACTTACAGGGGTAACACAATTGAAAATTGGGGATGTTTGTTTATTTGTATATATGTTTGGACGTACGTATGTCATTTTGTACTTTGACCCTCGCGTTTTTGTGTTAGTTATGTGGTCGACCCCGTCCCAAATTGCACTAAACAGAATCCTCTGGTTTATCGATCAGTACCCGTATCACCCTAGAAATTGAATTGTTTACCATTTTGAATTCTTTTGCGGGTGCAGTTAAAACTTGAATACTTAAGGGACTTCCATTTCTATTCCAGTTAGTGGCGGTGGTAAGTCAATGCACTCTTTGTCATGGTTATAAGCCGTGCGCAACAGTATTTACTTGAAAATACTTTGTCCACTAGACTACCGCGAATGTAAGTCTGTGTAGGTGCATGTCCAGTTGTGTCAAAGCATTGTGTGTTACAGCCACTACTTAGCTAAAGAATATCACAAAGAAAACTTTTAAATAACGTGTATTGTTTTGTTGTTGTTTTTTCCTTCAATTCAAGCAGTTGCAAAGAGTTGTTACTATGGCACTGAAATCCCTTTACCGTGTATACGAAATTTAAAAACTGGACCTTATTTTCAGTAGCTTCAGTGTTAGAAGTCAAAATCATTTGTATAAAAATAGTATAGTCTTTAGGCTCGCTCGCCATTTGTGCTCAAGCACATCACTAGTATGTAGAATTGAAGAAGCAATTGCATGGCATAAATTAAGATCTTTTTTTTGTTGTTGTTTATTTGTTTTGTGTTCTTTTCTTTCTGATTGAATTTAAACAAGTAATGAAATTAAACAAATAATTAATTGGGGTAAGGGACAACAAAATAAATCAGTATTTTATGCTCTAGTCTTGCCATGTGCCACTGTGCAGTGGAGTCAGGTTACAGCTATAAATCTGTTACATAACATTAACACCATTGAGAAGACTATTTGTGCACTGCATTGCACATTATAGTTTAATGTTGTACTGGCTGTTCGAATTATTTGCTCTTGATACAGGCAACAGGTATATCCACTGATGTTTGTAGAGTCCCATAGTAGACGAAGTTGCTAACATCTGCTAAAGAAGCCTTGTTTTTATTTTACTTGCAATTACAACACAGCATTTATAACATTATTGTAATACACACACACATATAAATACAAAAAAATCCCTACATTAAAGCCTAAGAGTGTTTCGCTCACTTCATTACTACTTGCTTTTATTTCACCTGTGCAAAAATTTGTGACTGTTTACTATTGATTGTTGCTATGGTGTATAATTAGTGTCAAATTACACTTGTCTATGATAAAACATTTCATGTGACCATACTCTAGTTAAGGCACACTTCTACTGTAAACTTACTTGGAGCTATCTTATGGTGGCTGACTAGACTAATTCATACAATGATGAAATTTGAATCACCCCCTAATGTCTCACACACACACATATTATTAGGCAGAAGATTTTTTATTAGCATTCAATTCCCATTCATATTGAACGCTGTAATTCATCTGTGCGTATTCTGGACAACTGAAATTATAGAAGTATGGCAGAGTTACCTCTGACTGTTTACTGTTTTGGAAAATATCCAATATACAATAATCTATTTATTACACTCATTGTACAGTACGGGGATGATATTTCCTCTCACGCTTGTATTTTCACTTGCTTTTGGCTTGTGAAAACACTCGGCGTGCTCGGGATTTATGTCCCGTATTGTACACTGACTCGTGCATACATGTATGTATGCCATTTTGTAAGTACGATGTCTAGTTTCATATTTCTTTTCTGTGTGATACAGCTGACTGACTATCAGAGAGTATCGGCCATCTGATATGTCCCCACGACCCCCAAGAATATATAAACATACATAGGTATTAAGAAAGTGTGTGTGTGTGTGTTATACTATCATAGTCGTTTATACTTACGTGTATTTACTGTTATTCTTTGTGTGGATGCTGTTATTGTCTAACTTATTATATGATATATAATTTTATTGGAATATAGCATAAGTGGTAAGCACTGAAATTATCAGACACACAAAGTGCAACTGACAGACTGACAGATTCAAAAGGGAGAGAACTTAAAGCTGCAACTGGGCATGTCATTTCCCTGGTAATCAACAGCATTATTCCCTCTGCTCTCCACCCTTACCACACACACACACACACACACACACACGGACACACACACACATAGACACACACATACACACACACACACACATACACACTTGAAAGGGAGCCACCCAGTATTGCAGATTTGATAGAATTAGTCCCTATACACAACTTGTTTTTTAGGACGTGTAGTAATACTACATCTGTGTCTGGTAAAGTCCTGTTCCTCCTGAAGGTCTGCTGGCAAGTGTCATACTTTAAGAAGCCTTTTAGTGTTTGTTTGCTTCTGCAGCCTTCTCTCCACAGCATCCACCAGCCCTGCTGTGCACTTTATCCTCCAGCTCCCTCTATCCTATGCTGCATACGTCACATACCACGTCTTTTCCTCAATTAAAACAAAAACGTTTCCAATCTTTCCTTGCCCTATCCCTCCATCTCATCTTGGTCCCAAGTGCAGGCCTTTTTCTAAGTAACCAGCCAAGCACAGGCATTTAGAGGTCTTCCACCACATGCAGGTGTCTCGGGAGTCTTGGATGCCATGCACACAAGTCAACACTAACGGCACAAACACTATCATTCCACTTTAATTTATGCCAGAGCTTGTCTCATGATGTTGATAATTTTTCATGTGATGGGTAATGATAGATTATTACTACATAGAAGTAAACTGATAACTATTACAATCAAAGCTTCTGAAAAATACATACAGGATGAATTGCTAGAAACAGTCCAGTTCTTACGCCCTTCACAACTGAGGGTCATTGTTGTAAAACTGCACAGCAACATAAGGACAGAGCACCTCAGCAATGTAGCTACAAATTGCTAAGCAGTTTGTGACAGAGAGGAGCGCATGAAAACCAGTACAGCAAGCAGACTGGATTGGTTATGGTCATGCATGGATGGACGAGAAGAGCATATGAATGATTTCATAATCTTACTACTCACTGGATTCAACTTTTAACTGTATATGCTTAGCCACACCCATTTTAAGCCTTTTACTACTTTGATGCACATGCCAATATGAAAGTGTATATTATATACTTCACACTGATGCGTGATTTTATAATAATTTCTACTCATAGAATTCAGCTTTAGCTAACCAGGGATGACGGAACTATAGTCTGTGGCAGGTTCTCTATAGTCAAAAAATCTGGAGTGGGGACACTTTGAAGAGGGTAGCAAAAATCAGTCATTCAGTGGCATAGTGACATAGGTACCCAAACTAACTTTGTGAACCACTAAACCGCTTCTTTTCAGCAATTTCTCACTTATGCATTGGACAGCTTCTCTTTGCTGCTATTGTAAGTGTTTGTCCCTGCCACCTCACTCGTGTCTCTTAAGGTCTCCCAGTCTTTGAAAACACACCCAGCAATCTATCAGTGTTCTTCGTGAGGACTGTCTATTAGTGATGTGTATGAATGACTCATTGGTTGCTAGTGGAACAAACTCTACCATCGTCGACCACACATCACACACAAAAGAATGTCAGCGTTTATACCACCATGATGGTAGTTTCGTGTGTGTGTGTGTGGTGTAGTGGTTGTGCCCTTGGCTCAGGGCCTGAGGTCCCAGAGTTCAAGCCCCACTCTGGGAATTTTCCATCTAGTTTTTCCATCTGCCTCCCACCAGTCCACCCAGCTATGATTGTGGACCTGGCATTTGCTGGGATGTAAATACCAGGTTGTTCTCCTGTGAGTTCGTAGCCCGGCTCCAGGAGCTTTGCTTCTCATAGTGCCTGCTCTATAGATCTCTGCCAGGTGCGCATAACCACTAGTGGTTGCAAGAGAATTTTTGTGTGTGTGACAAAACTTACCAAAAAAAAAAAAAAAAAAAAAAAAAAAAAAACAGGAGAAAATCCAGCAATCCTATAATATTTACTTGTGTGAAACCCTTCAATTTCAACAGTAAGGTCCATTGTTAACCAGGCTCAGCAACAAAGCCATACAGGTGTGCTTATGCTACAATCATTGGAGACCTGTTGTACTGTGACAAGAACCAGCAACCTGAAGCTTCCAGAAACAATCCCCACTCTCAGTTCCACTGGTTTTACCTAAATACCTATGCTAACTTCACAAAAATTCTACCACCAATGACAGGTTTTGCTGGCTTAACCTGGTAAAGGTCGTTCTGTTCGGGTGGTAACGAGTAGATAGTGCGAGTGCACTGGTTTAGTCGGCGGTAAAGTAGTAAGTGCTATATGCTGTGGTAGACGTGGCAGTTGATAGTGGTAGGTGAAAGACTACATGGTCACGATGCAGGGTAAGCCTTGTTTGCTTTATTAGCTAAATATAGTGACAGGGGTAGAGAAGCTATTTTCATTAAAGAGTTAACCTGGGATATTCTGTACTGAACAGGGCCTAATGCTTGTTGTCACATAGGAAATGCATTAAAGTAAACAATGTGGCTTAAGGCAATTTTTTTATATCACCTGTGCTCATAGTTATCACGTTGGGTTATTATGTTCCCACAGGTTATACAAGCATTTATTGCACAAGAAATTCATTACTATGGTATTCACACAGGGGCGTCGGAATGGGAGCGGCCATGGCCGCACCAATATTGTAGCAAAAAAGGGCATGTCTATTATTTTTCTACTCTTTAAATGAACTCGTGCTCGTCAAACTTGGGCAGTCGAAACTTTTGCGGGGATTAGATAGCTAATATCAAACCTTTTGGAACATTTTTTTACGAAACTCCAGACCAGCCTGGTCCTTCGTTTACTATTCCACAGCGATCTTTTGGAAAAACAAACGTAGTTCAGAAATCCTACCAACAATGTTGGTCTGCAAAATGGCCATTTTTAGGACTTCCCATTAAGTTATTTACCACACATATTAATTGAAGAAAATAAAACTAAGACTACCACAAATGGCAGGCATTTGTAAGTTCTAATTATGAAGGATTCAGTTGTTGTTATCTAGCTTACTACTCCGCCTGTCACACGTGAGCAGTACATAATTTATTATTGAGTGGATGCCACGGAATATCACTCGTCTGATTGACTGTATTTACTTGAGTGTACATACTAAGCCAACAGACTCGTGATATTCTCCCGTATCAAATGAATAATATATCCTCTGTTCAGCAGCACACTGAAGTCAAAGTGTGTAATTCCCTCTAGACAGTGCATGAATTGAAGTGAGTTCCCAGTTCAAGGTTTAGCAAATCATTGAAGTCGAGTGCACTCACCATTTAAAGGTGTTGCTTCCACTAGTTGTTGCTGTGTGGTTGAAGTGGGCTAACTGTGCTCAAGGCTAGTCCACTTTCAGGGCCCCCAAAAAAGTCATTACAAAATTGTTTTCCAAGATGTTTAACCAATTAGCTGTGTGTGGGTATACATACACATATCTCAATTGAGCTACACGCAAAGAGTGTCTTGCTCACTCTGATCACTCGCCAATTGTTGTTGTTGTTGCTGTTTGTTATACTATTGTTATACCCAAGCACGTGTACTGTAGCTTATGGTGCCGTTAGTCATTCCCTGTAGCTGTAACTTTAGAAACTACTTGTGGTACTTTGCAACCATTTGACCATGTAGGTTCTGGCGGTAAATAGTCGCATCTAAGCTATCTCAAATCAACCATCTCTCAAGTAATGTGTTGGCTAATTTACTCTCTTGCTATATTTAGTTCGTATATCTATCTTCTCCAGATTGATGAACCAGAGTATTATCAGGTTAAAATCTCCAAAAGTGAAAATAAAAATCAACAACACCTTGTGTTACAAAGATAGGTAGAAATTTGGCATCCACGGGAAGGCCATTGCTTTGTGGTCAGTAGAATTTCATACATCCACTTTTTAAAAAAAATGTTGCTAGACATGAAAAATCATTCATTTTGTTTTCCACATAAATAAATGTTTAAGGAATTTTTTCTATGAAATTATTATATATATTTATATCCTTTGCAGGAGTTTGGGTACCTCGCTTCAGGTTTTTTGGCTCAGGCAAATGTCTCAGGTTTTTCTTTGTCTTCGGCATTCTTTATGTAAGGCGTGGTCTATGTTACAGGTGGCTGACTAAATTTATGTTTTGTTGTAGAATCTTGTATTCTTTGTGTATCTCATAAGGAATGGTCAAGGTAAGGAAGGGTTTGATTTCTCCTGAAAGCAGTCAAGATGGGTGTGACTGCAGGTGGGTGTGGTCACATGCTAGTGTTGGCCATATGGGTACCCGTTAGTCGACAATCATTCTGATGTGGGCACCTGCTTTTATGTGCACTTTAATGTCCTTTTCTGTTCTAGCAATTCAGTTGTGGCCGGTCTATCTGAGCATCTTGATGAAGATATTCGTAGGTGTTATTTCCATTGTAAACTGGGTAAGTGGTTGGAGTTTTATATCACCTTAAACTTTAATGTTGTGATGCAGCTTCAATTGCAATGGTGCAGTGGGAGGGGTTTCTGATTATAGATTTCATCTTTTTTTTTATTGCTTTTAGTACACACTCAAGTCGGCCATTATAGTTTTGATAGTGATGGTGAGTTATCATTTTATTAGTTACTCTCACTTGCATTATGCATTGGCTTGTGTCTGTTGTAGGAGTGGATGCTGGAGGAAGGTATGGCAAGTATAACGTAATACATGTGTGTTAGCTGTTCTTACTAGACTATTCTCTATGCATCAGTGGGACACACACACACACACACACATACACACATATACACACACATACACACACATTTGCACACACATACACACACATTTGCACACACACGTGCACACATACTCACATACACCTGATCCTGGTATACCACTGCCCTGGGGGTCACTGGCCCTCCTCCTCACTGGAAGGAACAAGGTCTACCAATGTGGATCTTCTGTTTGTGGTTACCTAGACCTCCTGCACTTTTACCTCAACAGAACCCTCTAGTTGTATCCACCATTGAGCTCACATTCCAAGTTCCCCCAATCTCCACACATTCTCTCTATTTTTAGCTATTTTCTTAGCTTTTCTTGCTCTATGTGCATAATTTCTGCCCAGAGAGATCTGCAAATTATCTGCAGGGGAACAAGTTTGACATACATTGAGTGACATCATCGCACGATGCACACACACACGCACATGCACACACACATTGACGTTGTGGGTGTTCTTGTGTTCAGATATTGGAGTTGATGAGATCATTTGTTACTGTTTCCGTATTATTCTTATGGGTGTTCTTCTCCAGGTAATTTCAATATTTTTTTCTGTCTGTCTGTTGTTGTTATTCGTGAGTGTAGAATTGCATTATATTATTTCTGTTTGTAGGAGTGTGAGCATTTGTTCCCATATGTGATAGATCCTCAGAAAGGTAACCACAGACTTATTGCATATGTTTGCGCAAATTTTTAAACATTATTAGCTAACTTATTGGAAAAGTAGACAATAGGAGTGGCTGAACTGTGTGTGTGTGTGTGTGTGTATGTATGTGTGTGTGTGTGTGTATGTGTGTGTGTGTGTATGTGTGTGTGTGTATATATGTGTGTATGTGTGTGTGTATGTGAGTGTTGTGTGTATATGTATTGTCTTCATTATGATTTTTTTTTCAGAAGAATTTGCAAATTCTAAATTGAATGTAAAACAAATTCCATTTAGTAATTTACCCTACACTATCTGTATGTGAGTGTGTTGGTATATCTGTATGTGAGTGTGTTGGTATATCTGTATGTGAGTGTGTGTTGGTATATCTGTATGTGAGTGTGTTGGTATATCTGTATGTGAGTGTGTGTTGGTATATCTGTACGTGAGAGTGTGTTGGTATATCTGTATGTGAGTGTGTTGATATATCTGTATGTGAGTGTGTTGGTATATCTGTATGTGAGTGTGTGT